>ERZ1026860.679-NODE-679-length-20653-cov-4.433003_pt1 | contig 20653 bp, 19 predicted proteins | sample MGYA00380160_ERZ1026860 | MGnify/ENA primary metagenome ERZ1026860 (study PRJEB33269, sample SAMEA4719796) | human gut metagenome | biome: human-associated habitat; feature: organic feature; material: feces | place: Cameroon | collected 2013-10 ... | reverse complement strand
AGTTTCCAGACTGTCGATGGATTTTTGCACTTCGGCTTTTTCCTTGGGGCTGTTGATAATGCCCGTAGGATTCAGCGCCCGCAGGGAGGAAATAACGGTGTTTTCACGAATGCTCAGCGAAAGCGCCAGACCCTCCACCTTGCGGTCCTCCGGCAGCAGGCACATGCCCAGGCGGTTGGCCTTGGCCGGGTTGCCGGGAGCCAGCTTTTTGCCGCACACCACCACCTCGCCGGTGTGGTAACGGTCGATGCCAAAGGCGGCGCGCACGGTTTCGGTGCGGCCGGCGCCCACCAGTCCGCTTACGCCCACAATTTCGCCGGAGCGGACCGTCATGTTTACATGGAAGAACTTGTCGCCGGTCAGGTCACGGATTTCCAGCATGGGTTCGCCGGGCTCCTTGGCCGTATGCGGGAACAGATTTTCAATCTTGCGGCCCGCAATGTTTTCAATGACCGATTCCATGGTCATATGGTCGATGGTATCCGTCAAAATGTGATGACCGTCCCGCAGAACGCTTACACGGTCGCCAATCTTGAACAGTTCCTCCAGCCGGTGACTGATGTAGAACATGCCCACATTGCGTTCCTTCAGCAGGCGAATGATGCCGAACAGCTCCTGAATTTCAGAATCCGTCAGCGAACTGGTAGGTTCGTCAAATACGATAACCTTGGCGTTTTGAGACAGCGCCTTGGCGATTTCCACCATTTGCTGCGTGCCAACGCCCAGGTTTTTCACCAGCGTTTTGGAGTCCACCTGGATGCCGATTTCCCGCAGCAGTTCATTGGCCCGCTTTTCCTGCGCCCTGGTATCCACAAAAATGCCCTTGCGGATTTCGTGCCCCAGAAAAATGTTGGCGGCCACAGAAAGCTCGGGAACCAGGTTCAGCTCCTGATAAATCATGCTGATTCCCAGTGCTTCGCTAATATGCGGCGAGTTTTTTTCAATGAGCTTACCCTCAAAGAACAATTCGCCGGAGGTAGCGGTATACGCGCCGGACAGCACCTTCATCAGGGTTGACTTTCCCGCGCCGTTTTCGCCCACCAGAATGTGAACCTCGCCAGGGTACAGGTCAATGTTGATATCCTCCAGCGCTTTTACACCGGGAAAGGATTTGCTGATATGTTTGAATTCCAACAGCTTTTCACGTTCCAAATGCCATTCACCCCTTATGTAGCTCGTATCTCTCCATCAAACGCCGCAAGCGACAGGTACAAAAAAGGATGTTGTCGACAAAACATTCTGTTTATTGTAGCTCGTCACTTGTTGCACAAGTTATGACTGGATTATAGCGAATGCTATCCGATTTGTCAATAGTTTTTTTATTTTTTCCATCTTTTTTGATTACGACATTTTCATCCCGCTTGAACACGGCGTCAAAAGCACGGCTTGCCCTGAACTGCAGGCAGGGAAACATCACTGTTTTGGGCAAAAATGTATGTAAAAAAACCTCCTGTTGTCGTTTTGATTCTACAACAGGAGGTCCTAGGGGATTGTTTGTTACCGCCCTTGTTTTTCCAAAACCCACTATTTGCCCAGCATGTATATCGCGGCTTACCTGTTCAGTTCACGGCCTTTGGCGAATGCAACGAAGCCCAAGAAAACCAGCGGAACCGCCATAAGAAGCAGCCAGGGCAAAAAGATCATCAGCTTCAAGCCAACCGCCAGCGCCACCACTTCGGCAATGGCTGCCCCCATGTAGGGCCAGGTTTGCTTTGTGATGATCCCAACGATGGAGAAAATATCCCCCAGAATGATCAGCAGCACATGATATTTCATCAAATAGGAAAGCGTCGAGTTGACCAGAAAGTCGCCAATTATATCCAGCGGATTTACGGCATAGTTACCATGCTGCGCGCCGGTTACATACAAGTAAATCAGCACGCCCGTATACACAACGCACAGCGCCAGATGCAGCAGGCTCAACGTTGCAAACGGCGAACGGGTCGTTTGCCCGTTCGGAGAGAAAGCGCTTTTCATCCTTTCCGTCACGCTCTGCGTCCGGGTTGAAGAACCTGGATTGGTCCAGCGTGGCGCCGTCCATCCCAGCATGGCCGTGTACAGGCTGGTAATCCGCTGGGCTTCGGCGGCCGTAAAGCCGGAGCGGTGCTGCAACGCCTGCTGAAAAGCGGGCCGGTCAGCGGCGGTCATCCGCTGGCCCTGGCGGATATACTGCATCATAATTTGGCCCACGCCGCTTTTGGCGGCGCGCTGCAACAGTTTGCAGTCCTCCTTGAATTCCGGTTGATACCAGCAGGTCAATTCACTCAGAAAGTAGTCCGCATCCGTCAGCAGCCGGTCCTGATCAGCGGCCAGGTACATGGAGCGAAGGGTTTGAGCAAAATTCGCCATAATGTTTCCTCCTATCCTCACAATCAATGATGTGCTTTGCAGTCGATCATGCTGAGAATGCCGCACACAAGCAGCAGCAGACCGAACACAAGCAGAAGCTGCATTTCTTCCGAATCAATGGCCCCATTTGCGACAGCATCGTCAACAACCGTAATCACTGCACACAGACCGATCACGCATGCCGCAATGGCCAGAACCCACGAACCCCACCACGCCTTTGCCTGAGGGAGATGTTTGGAACGATAAATCAGGTGAACAACCAGACCCACGCCATAGCCAATCAACACAAAAAGTATATTTTTCATTTCACCGGTGGGAGAATAAAACAGAAGTGACCAGGAAAGTAGATAAATGATTTCATAGTCTCGCAGGGAACGCGCTTTGCTTTGCCCACGATCAGGCTGAGGCGTGCTCCGCGCCACTGTGGGACAGGGCGGCGGTTTCTGCGTTGGTGGCTGCCGGACAGGCTGCGGTTTGGGTTGGCTTGCCGGGCGTCTCTGCGTGCGCATGGCCGCTTGCCGGGCCTGTTCCGCCTGCGCGGCTGCCTGTTGGGCTTTACGCGCTTGCTCCGCCTGTTGAGCCTGCCGGCTTTTTTCTGCCTGCATCCGGGTCCGTTTTTCCAATTCCAGCGCGCAGAAGGGGCAGTCGGAAAGCTCTTTGCGGTAATCATGCTGAGCATTGCAGCTTTGTAGTGACTGAAGCAGCTTCAGCAGCGCCCGCTGCCATTCCGCGGCAGAGGGACGCGTTTGCGTTAAAAACGCCTGGCGAAACATTTCCCGCATGGCCGGGGAAACCAGGCGCAGCGGCGGCGCGCCTACAGGCAGTCCCACGCCCTGGGCGGGGTTGAAATACGCGCACATGCCATTAAGAATGTTGGTAACCTGGCGATGCACCACTGTGGAGGAACCGTAGCTTTCCAGCCGTCTTGCGCTGAAGGGATGGTAGCCCAGAAACAGCAGCTGGAAAATGAGCACGGCCAGGGCAAACAGATCTGTCTGGCAGGAGAAGGTCTGGGCGGGATCCAGCGTGCGCATATCCTGCCCGCGGCAAATCTGCCGTTGCAGTTCAGGCGCATAGTATTCCGCCACGCCCACATAACAAGGAAAATACCGGCCCGACGGGCTGCGAAAGTGAAAGGAATCCGCGTCAAAAGCGTATACATATCCGCTGGATGGATGAAAGCCGAAATTGGCCGGATTCATGTCTCCGATACACTGGTTCATTTCATGCACTTCACGCACCACGTCGCACAGATTGTGAGCCAGCAAAATGCGCTGCCGCCAGTGCATTTGGGGATCAGGCAATGCGTCGGCCAGACAGGTGGTGCCGGAATACCGGTTCATCACAAAGCCGCACAGCAAACCACTTGCGTCCACCAGACCGTCCCGGGGCCAGGAAATGTACTGGCAGCTGTCCGCCTGGGGCATTCGCATCATGTTCAGCAGCTTTTCCCTGCGGCTGGTCTGGGTGGCGGAAGCCAGCACGTCAGCATGATACACCTTGGCTACCAGCCCAGGCTGTCCCTGAATTTCGTAAATGGTACCCTCGCCCCCCTGTGCCAGGGGCGCGTCCTTCAGCCTGTAGCCGCTGCCTTTGATGGCGTTATAGAACATCGTCATCGCTCTTTTCGTCTGGATTGGAAAGTTCATCCCTAGGCAGTTCACCGAACAGACGGATGTATACCTTCCGGTTCATGTCCTCCCAGTCTGGGGAGGCGCAGTCCTCCATGGGCCTAATCTGCACGGCGGCGGGGATACCTTGAATCAGCGTCACAGTGATATCGTCGCCGATTCCCTGCAAAAGCTCCAGAGGGCGGTTTTTTTGGTAAATGCGTTCCACCACAAAGGCTCCGGCGGCCTCCTCGTCCCCACCTTGAGCCATAGCCTTTACAATATGGGGATAAAAGTCGTTGGGCTCTCCACCCCGAAAAGCCTTCTGAAAACATTGGGCGATCTTCTTTGGTTCGTCCCAGCAGTCAAAGGCCCATGGGCTCATAAAGAAGGAAGCCACGCCGCGATCCACGCCTCCGTAATCCCGCAGAATCACCCCGGCCAGCTTGTCATACACACCGTCGGTACATAGCAGCAGACTTTGCACCCGCTCCGGGGAAACACCAGTCTGCCAGTATTCCGGCCCGGCCAGCAAGGGTACCACTCTTTCGCCGTCCTCATCCTTCATGGGGCTGGTCAGGCTGATGTATTCCCCACTTTCCAAAAGAGCTAAAATGCCTCCGTCACCTGCGTGAAGAAAGTACGCCAGACCGTTAGCGTAAACAGCGGCGTGAAGGGTGGTGCTGTATTCATGAAGCGGACGGCCGTCAGCCTGAGCCCGGCGCTTCAGCCGGCCCATGGCGTGCATGGCGGCACAGCGCAGCAGGTTCAGCACGCTTTGCTCGTCCTGATAGAAGCCCCAGTAGCGCTGTGTAAAATCGGCAAAGCTCTCCGCCGCCAGCCTGGCCCCCATATCGGCGTGAGGCTCGCTGCCTACGCCATCGCACACCACGGCCAGCCCCCAGCCGCAGGGAAGGGTTCGCAGGGCGTGACTATCCTGCAACGCTTCCCCGCCCTGCTGGTGGTTCAGCCCTTGCAGGGAAACGCCCAGCGCGGACCAGCACCGGCCTTTTTCCCAGCTTAGCAGGGCACTGTCGGTACGAATCAGTCGTTCCATGGCAATTGACGGGTTTGCGTACTGTAAGGGTACATGTTGCTTTCCAGCGGCGCGCCCATAGCTCCTTCAGAAGGGCGGCTGCGGGAGATAACCTGCATACTTTTGCTGACCCAGTTAAATACCTGGGCAAAGTCGTTTTTATCGACGGCAAGCACGCGATGGGTCAGGCTGGCCAGCATATCCATATTCGCCCCTTTTACCCCAAAGGCGTGAAAGCGCAAATGACCGTAGCGGCCCTCCTGCTCACGGGCGGCGATCATCTCGGAAACGCCGGTCATATCGTCGGTAGGCGCGCCGTCGCTGAGCATGAGTACAAAGGGCTTGTAGCATTCCACACCCAGCTCATGGTATTTGTGCACCTGTTCATGCACGGTTTCCAGCGCCAGACGAATTCCCTGTCCCATGCTGGTGTATCCATGGGCGGTCAGCGTGGGAGCCTGGAAGCGGCTTATGGGACAGAAGGGGGTAACGATGGAAGCGTTGGCGCTGAACTGAATCACGCAAACGTCCACCCGTTTGGCGGACAAAGGATCCATGCATACGGAAGCACGGAAGTTTTGCAGCGCACGGTTGACCTCGTCTATCTTTTCTCCCGTCATGGAACCGGAGGTGTCCACAAGCAGGCAGCAGGCTACATGAGGTTCGCTGATATAATCAACTTGTATGCCGCCGGTACACGCATTTGTATTCTTTACCTGACTGCGCATTTCATCATCGGTGTTTTTTAAAACATTGAAATCAATCTGAGCCATTTTGAATTTCCTCCAAATCTGTATGGATTTTAGCAAAAAAGTTTCTTCATCGTCCGCGCCAGCCTTTGCAGAAAGCCGTCCGGCTTTTCTTCCGGCCGCTGCAGGAGAGAAGTCGTTTCGGCGCGCCACATCACCAGGGCAGCATCGTCGTCCATAGACCGCATGGCCTGGGTAAGCAGCGCCTTTTCGCAATGCTCCTGATAGTTTCCGTCCTCCCACGGCAGGAAAAGACCGGCGGCGTCCGGATCTTCGTCAATTTTCTGGCGCACCCCGTCTGTGGTCATCAGCAGAGCCGTTACCTTCTTCAGGCTTCTGTGCGTAAAGCGCCATTTCTGGGGACCGTCCGACAAAACGGCCACACTGCCCTTCCCGTCCCGCATCTTTTCGGCCAAAGAGAGCCATGTTTCATCCCGGGTCTGAACGTAAATCCCCCCGTCGCCCACATACTGGAGAAACAGTCGTTCATCCGGCGTTAGTACAGCCAGCTCCAGCGTGGTTTCGCCGGCTCCGGGTTCCCGGGTGCGAACATCCTCCGTCCGCGCCAGAGCGTAATTCATGGCCGCTTGCAAAACCGTATGCATGCTTTCCGCAGCAAGAGGAACGGCGGCAAACGCCTGAAAAAAATCTTTCACGGCTTCTACCGCTGCCTGTGCCGCCTCCTCCGATAAGGGGGAGGCGCTCACGCCGTCCGCCACTGACAGTACCAGCCAGCCGTCCGGCGTAACGCAATAGCCACAGGCATCCTGACAGGGCATTTGGGTTCGTTTGTGCTTCTGCCCCTGAATCAAAGCCGTTTGAACCTTCGTTTCCAACCGCTCACCTTCTTTTCCTAAATATAGTATTTTATGTATATAAATATCAACATAATTGTAAAAAAAGAGAGTGCATCAGCCGTGCCCTTCCATACAGGCCAGCCACCGCAGCTGACGTCCGTACACATTCCGCAGCAGCTGATATTCCCGGCACGGGTGGTCAGGCTCCACGCCTGCCAGCAGGGGCAACAAGGTTTCCTTATAGCGTGTCATAGCCGCGATGACGCAAAGAAAAGCCATATCCGCCTGCTCCTGAGTAGCGGGGCTGCTTTCGCCGTAAAACAGGCAATTTTCAAAGTACAGCATTCCGCTAAGGGGGCTGATTTCAAAACGTCCCTGCAAAATACAGGCATTGCAAGCCGCCACAACCAGGCTCAGCAGCGGCAGCCGTACGCGCTCACAGGTATGGATGGCGTAGTACCCCCGAATGGTTACGCGCTGATACGACGGTTCATCGCGGACGCGCACCTCCCCCATCCCCACAATGCGAAGGGTTACGCTGAGCGCCTGTGTGTCCACCTTTCCCTTTTGAAAGCCGTGCCTGTCCAGATGGGCCAGCAGGGCGGCAAAGGTTTCTTGCGCCGGAGTCGGGCTGCCCTTGCCCAGGCCCCGGCACAGCTGCTTCAGCATCGTCATGGCTCAATCCACTTTGACGTAGATCATCACACGTACGCCTACATTATCACGGTCAGCCCGGGCCACGCCTACGGAGCCGTTGGTGCAGATCTGATACAGGTCGCTGCTGTTTTCCGCGGTACGGGTGTAGAAAGAGCACAGGCCGTAACGATTGGTCCACAGGCCGTTCATGCTGGCGTGAGAGGTGCCATAGGCCGACCGGCTGGGATCGGCTACTTTCCGCTGGCCGAAGAAGCCATAGTTCTCATTGGTCATGTCCTGCAAGGTCGGGATGAACACCGAGTTGCCCTGGCTGTCGCTAAGCATCAGCTGGCGCTCGCTGCGGGAGAAAGCGTTGAGCAGGAATTGGCCGTTCAGCCAGGAACAAAGCTCGCTGGAGGCCCAGTCACTGCGGTTGCGGCTGTCGTAGGGGCGGCATTCCAGCACCTTGCGGCTCAGCAGCACAGCGGTTCCGTTGCTTACGGAAAGAACCTCCCATTCGATAGACTGTCCGGGATATTCCTGGTCGTAGGTTCCAAACCAGTAGCTGTCGCCCGCCTGCACCTGCGCCAACGCGCCGGAAGCTGCCGTCATCATCAGTACCAGGCAAAGAATAAACGTCAAGGTCTTTTTCATATCCATATTTCTCCTTTCGCGGAAGCCTTTGGCTCCCTGTACATTTCTTTTATACAGCATTTTTGCCAAAATCGGACACTTTTTCAAAAATTTTTTCACAAAGACTTGCCATTTGGGATGGATATGATATGCTGAATTTACCTCTTAAACTCCAATTAAAGGTGGAAGCGCTTATGAAGAAACGGCCCATCTCATCCCCGCTGACCGCGCAGGAAAGGGACTGGCTGAACGAAGTATTCGACCTGTATTATGACGAGCTGCTGCGCTACGGCTGCCGCATGGCGGCGCGCCATCTTTGGCGGATCCCCAACCGGCTATCCTTTGTGGAGGACTGCCTTCAGGATACCTTTGTCAAGCTGGGCCGCGCCCTGGGCGAAAAGCCGGAGCTTCGGCTACGCAGCGGAGAGGAAATACGCCGCTGGCTGTACATGTGTTTCCAAAATACGGCCTCCATTCCCACCGCCTACCGCCGGCAAAAAAACCTGCACGGCGGCAACGGCGCACGGGAACAGAAGCGGCTGGCGCATGAAACGCCTATTTTAACAGAAGGCGAGCTGGAAATGGGTTATAAAGGCGTTACGGAGGACTTTGCATACGAAACGCCGCCTGAAGCCCAGCCCGCGACTGAAATGGAGGATCTTCAGGCAGATTTACATCAGGCGGTTGTGGCTGAACTGGAAAAACTGCCGGAGTGGAAACGATACCTGTTTTATGAGCGCATGAAAAAGACCGAATACGCCTTGTTAAGCCAAAGGCTGAAACGGTCTGAAAACACATTGAGCAAAACCTATAACCGAATGGTGAACCAAATTTGGAAAAAAGCCAGCCGAAGCGTTGAGGAACTTTCCAAAAGCGCTTCATTTTAAATGCCTGGAGGAATAATAAGCGAATGGAAAAACAGCCTTTAAATCAGAAGCAATTTGAGGAAGCCGCCTGGCAGCTGACAGATCAGCATATCTTGGAACGTAAGGAGAATGCCCGCAGGCAAATGCTAAATGCCGCAGAGCAGACTCGGCAGCAATGCGAGCGAAAGGCCCGCGGAGTCCGAGCTTCCTTTACACGCTGGGCCCTGCCCGTAGCCGCGGCGCTTGTGCTGGCGGCAGGCGGCGCAGCCTATGCCCTGTATATTCCCGTGCAGCATCTGGCGCTGTCTCAACTGCCGCAGCCAGGCATCAACCGCGCCGACGACGGCATAACAGGCGCTGTACCGCAGGAACTGCACTGGCAGGCAAACGCCGCGCCGGACGGCTTTCAGCAGGTGCGGTATGCCCTGTTTCCATCCGGAACAGGCGGAGACGGACAGTCGCTGTGGTTGCTGAAAGCATTGTACCAGAAGGAAGAACGGCAGTGCGTTTTCACCGCCAGTCAAAGCCCGCTGGCAATTGTGGATGCCCTGACCCAAGGCAACGGAAAGCAGCTAGGCGGCGTTATTTTCTTTTTCAACCGCGACCCGGAAACGGGCGAATGGACAGCCGCCTGGCGGCAAAACAATACCGATTATCTGCTGCAAAGTTCCCAACTGGCCTGCCGGGAGCTGTGCCGCGTTGCGGAAGCGTTGAGCCATGCGGCGGAGTAAAGCGCTGCTTCTGGCCCTGCTGCTTTGTCTGAGCCGGGTAGCAAGCACCGCGGCAGAAAGCCCAGCGTCCTGGACGGTGCTGGTATATATGGTGGGCGGTGATTTGGAAAACGGCCCCTGGGCCAAGGGCCTGGCCACCGCCGATGTGCGGGAAATGCTGTCCGTGCCGGGAATCGATCTGTGGCTATGCACAGGGGGCGCGGAGGAATGGCAGACAGGTTCGCCCATTGCCTCTAACCAGTGCACCATATGGCAGGTACGGGAGGGTGAATTGCAGGAGCGGCTTTCTCTGGGCCAGGTCAGCATGGGCGACCCGAACACCCTGTCCGCCTTTGTAGGCCATGTGCAGCAGCAACGTCCGGGCTCGCTCTATGGCCTGATTTTGTGGGACCACGGCGCGGGCCCGCTGGGCGGCTTTGGGCGGGACCAGAAAAATCAGGACGACAGCCTTACCCTAGGGGAATTGTGTCAGGCGTTGGAAAATGTTCAGCCCCTGGCCTGCGTTGGCGTGGATGCATGTTTGATGGCTTCCTCAGAGGTGGCTTTCGCCCTGCGGGACAGGGTGGAGTATCTGGTAGCCTCCGAAGAAAAGGAGGACAGTTTAGGCTGGAATTACGCGACGGCGTTGCCTGCTTTCAAGTCCGGTCATACGGCGGAGCAGGCCGCTGCCGCATTGGTGGAGGCCTATCGGCAAACCCATCAGGATGCAGCAGCGGGCGTTTTCACCTTATCTGCCGTGCATTGCGCGGCCATGACAGAGGTGAGTTACGCCACGGAGGCGCTGTTTCAGTGTGCGCTGCGCTCACTGTCCCTGGGCGGCTATCCACTGCTGAGCAGGCTATGGAGCGGGCTGTACAGCGTGGGCGGCATAAATCAGCCCAGATATGATCTGGTGGATCATTACGCTTTGGGACAGTCGCTGCTGCCCTATTATCCAGAAGAGGCGCAGGCGTTGCTGGACGCGCTGAAGCAAGCCATAGTCAGCAGCTTCAGCAGCGTCAACGGTCTGAACGGCCTGTCACTTTATCTGCCCATGGAGAATCAAGCCCAGTATCAAAAGGAGCGCAGCTCTTATTCGTCTATCTGCGACGCCTACAATCTGTTTCTGGACCGATATACCAGCTTTTGGGGCGCATCCCCCTCTGTGCTGGATACGCTGCCGGCTGTACAGGTTGGCACACAGAATCTGGAATGGCCGTTGTCACCTCAGCAGGCGAATTTGGTAAACAGCGCAAGCGTATTGTTGTTTCACCGGCTGGACGGCGCATATTATCTGCTGAGTTCCGAAAACGGTATTAACCTTGACGATGAGGGACGCTTGCGTTATGCCTTTGCAGACAAGTCGCTATGGTTTGTAGGCGAAGAAAAAAGCGTGCTGCTACCCTTGCTGAACATCGACCGGCAGAGCACAACGCCAAAGGGCTTCTACAGTGCGATGCTGTCCTACGCAGATGAGACTGATGTAAGAATCAGCGCTGTACGGCTGGAAATCGCTTTACAGGAAGATGCAGCGGCCATTCTGCGGGTCTATCCGCTGGAACATACGCTGGAAAGCGGCAAACGCGAGGCGGATTTATCCCGTTTCCTTGAAATTTCGTGTATTGAAACGGGCTATATGCCTGCTTGGAATGAAAGCGGCGATCTTATGCCCTTTTCCCAATGGGAGCAAACAGAAACGGTGCTAATGGACGGATGGGTTCAACTAAACAGGCCCTACACTCTGGCCTGGAGGCCCTATCCAGCGGACTGGGAACTGTACACACTGCTGTGTTTTCGGGATGTGTACGGGAATGAACACGTTTCGCAGCTAATTCCTGTTGAAAGATAAAAAAACTGCTAAAATGAACTGCGCCCCACTTGCTAGACATTATACCACTTTGTCTGACAAGCGGGGCGCAGTTTATTCTTTTCTGAAAATCGGTTTCCGTTTCCTACATCGACATTTGTCTGCGTTTCCAAAGGGCATACAGTCCCCAGGAAAGTCCCATGCCTATCAGTGTAGGCGGAAGCAAACCATAAGTGACCAATTCCAACGCCGCCTGCCGGCTTTCCGCAGGCAGGCCAAAGGCCGCCAGCCCGTAACACAATGCCAGATAAACGGCGAAAAAGGAGTAGCCCCAAGGGGTCAAATGCCTTTTGCCGCGTCCAAGCGCCAGCATGGAGCAGCAGCCCAGCAGCGTGCCAACGCAGGCAATGGCAGCGGCGTGAACGATGTTGCAAAGCCAAACCGGCGTAAAGCGCAGCACGCTGCCCAGCGGTTCCGCCGTCAGGGCGAATACCGCCCCGTCAATCACCGCAAAAACCAGGCTTAGCGCAAAGGCGTACAGCAAATCCGGACTATGCTTCCTTTTCATGTACATTCCCTCAAATCAGCTTCATCAGTCTGGCTCGGCTGAAGGCGCAAATCGCCTTGATATCTTTAATTTCTCCGCTGGCGATCTTTTTCTCAAGTTCGTCCACAGGCATCCAGCTTACCTGAATGAATTCATCATCGTCCAAATCCTGTACGCTTTTTTCAATATCCCGCGCCAGGAACAAGTACAGCACCTCGTCGATGACGCCGGGCGATGGATAAATGGCTCCCAAGGGAATCATCTGCCGGGCGGTAAAGCCCGTTTCTTCCCGCAATTCCCGGTGGGCGGCATGCTCCTGGGTTTCGTTGGGCATCTTATCCAGCTTTCCGGCGGGAATTTCCAGTGTGACCTGCGCAATGGGGTGCCGGTACTGCCTCACCATGGCGCAGCGGTTTTGGTCGTCCAGCGCCAGCACCGCTACCCCGCCGGGGTGATGCAGGTGCATTCTGCTGATTTCTGAGCCGTTGGGCAGCTGAAGGTCGTCCAGCCAAAGCTGATAGGGTTGCCCCTGATAGATCAGCTTTCTGCCTATCATTTTTTCAACCAGATTTTGATCTTCCATTGCCAAATGGCTCATTGTTCTTCATCCCTTCATGAAATTTGTGGGCGGCGGAGCTTTCGCTCCGCCGCCGCGTGCAGGGGGTTTCCGTCAGGGCTGCACGGAAATCCAGTAATCGTACACGTCGTAGTAGTTCTCGTAGTAGTAGTCCAAATCCAGGGGGAAGGTGGGGATGGAGTCAAAGGCGGGCTGATCGATGTCCAGGGTGGGAGCATCGGGGAACACAGGGTAGGAACCGGCGGTCAGGAAGGGAGCCAGGCCCTCGCCGGTATGATCGGTTTCGCCGCACAGGAAGCGAATGAACAGCTTGGCGGCGTTGGGATGCTGACACTTGTCGGCAATCTGAGCAATCATGAAGCTGATGGCCGTGGTGGGGGTTTCATCTTGGAAAGCGGAAGGATCCACGCCCAGATAGTAGCCCTGCTGGTCGCGCTCGCGCAGCTTGGAGGACACGCCATAGCCCAGGGGCGGATCCTGCATATCGGCAGCGCCGCCCACATTCTTTACGATGTTGGTGTTAGAGCTTTCAATGATAACGCCGTTCTTGGCAACCCGGTTAATCCAGGCGTGGGCGGCGGTGGGTTCGTTATCCGCCAGCACGATGGGTTCGCCGAACACGCGCTCGTAATCGGCCGCCATCTTGTCGGCGTACTGAATCATGGCGGTGAACAGCACAATCAGGTCGGGCTCACCGGTGGGATCCAGGAAGATGAACTTGCCGTTCCACTCGTCCTTGGTCAGGTCCCACCAGGAGCTGATGGGCATCTTGTCATAAGCCTGGGTGTTGTAGTTCCACCAGTCCAGCTCAATGACGAAGGGGGTTACGGACAGGTAGCTGGGGTCCACATCGCCAAAGATATCTTCGGGATGATAGTTGTGCAACAGCCCTTCCTTGATGTAATCCATATACACGCTGCCGTTCTGCTCCTTCAGCTGCAGAACGTCCGCGGTGTACACGCCCGCTTCATACTCGCGGCGGAATTTTTCCAGCATCTCGTTGATGCCCAGATCGTAGAAGTTCACGGTGATGCCGGGATAGGCTTCCATAAAGGATTTGCCCACCGTTTCGTCACGGCCGGTGCAGCCGTACAGGTTCAGCACGCCGCCCTCGGCCAGCGCGGCCTGGTACAGTTCTTCCACCGTTTCCGTCTTGTTCAGGCCGTTATCCTCGGCCCACTGCGCATCCGCCAGGGCGGCGGTGCAGGCCAGCAGCATACAGGCTGCCAGCAGCATGGCAATCCATTTTTTCATTTTTCCGTTCCTCCTTCGTTATTTCTCTAAGGCTTCTGCCTTTAGATTCTTCTTTAGTCCGGTACAGCCATTTTGATCAGCCGGCCCGTTTCCTTGGCGAACACGTTCAGCTTGTCGGGATCAATTTTTACATGCACAATCTGATCCACCGCATAGTTGCGAATGCCCATTTCCTTTGCCAGCACCACGGAGTCGTCGGTCATCTTCAAGTGGATGGTGGTTTCCGAACCGGCGGGCTGCGTGGCGTATACCGATGCCGGGATACCATCGCCTTCCTGACAATGGATTCCAATTTTTTCCGGGCGGATACCCAGCACCACGTCAAAGCCGGTTTGGGCGGGCAGCTCGTCCGTCAGGCGGTCCTGGGTAAATTCCATGCGTCCCAGAGGGGAGGTAACCACCAGCCCGCCGTTGTCATCCCGCCGGGCCTGGCCTTCCACAAAATTGATGCGGGGATTGCCGATAAAATCCGCCACCCGCAGGGAAACAGGGTTCTGATAAAGATCCATGGGCGCGGCCACCTGCTCCAGCTCGCCCTCGAAGAAGATGGCGATGCGGGTAGACATGGTAAGGGCTTCCACCTGGTCGTGGGTCACATACACGATGGTCGTGCCCATTTCGTGATGCAGACGCTTGATTTCGGAGCGCATGTCGATGCGCAGCTTGGCGTCCAGATTGGACAGGGGCTCGTCCAGCAGGAGCACCTTGGGCTGGGATACGATGGCGCGGGCAATGGCCACGCGCTGCTGCTGGCCGCCGGACAGCTCGGACGGGTAACGGTTGGCGTACTGCACAATGCGCATTCTTTCCAGCGCGTCCATCACGCGGCGCCTGGTTTCGTCCTTGGGCACCTTTTGCACGTTCAGTACAAAGGCCACATTCTGGAAAACAGTCATGTGCGGCCACAGCGCGTAAGACTGGAATACCAGGTTCATGCCGCGCTTGCCGGGATCCTCAAAGTAAAGCTCCTTGGCGTTTACCACCAGATGGCCGTCCATTTCAATGGTGCCGTTCTGGGGCTTTTCCAAACCGGCGATTACGCGCAGGGTGGTGGTTTTGCCACAGCCGCTGGGGCCCAGCAGGGTCATAAATTCCCCGTCGTTTACCGTAAGGTTCAGGTTTTTCAAAACGTGGTTGGAACCGTAAAATTTATCAATGTTCTTCAAAACAATCTGGCTCATGCGTTGCTCTCCTTTTCTACAGCTCAGAAGCCCTGGCTGATGTCCGCGTTAAAGAACTTGTTGGCGATCCAGTAGATGAGGAATACCACCAGGAACATCAGAATGGCCACCACATTGGAATACTGTTCCATACCGCCCGACATGTAGGAATAGGCCATGTACGGCATCGTCTGGGTCGTGGGCGAAATCAGGATGACCAGCAAATCCAGCTCCTTCATAATGGCCATGAAGATCAGCATAAAACCGCTCATAAAGCCATTTTTGGACAGGGGGAACACAATCTTGCGGAAGCGGGTCATGAAGCGCGCGCCGGAAATTTGGGCGGCTTCCTCCAGTTCTACGCTGATTTGCAGCATGTTGGCCGTGCCGGCGCGGCTGGAGAAGGGCAGGTTCTTTACCACCGTAACCAGCACCAGCAGCGCGAAGGTGCCGTACAGAGAGGGCAGCACCGTAAGCGTATGACCGAAAAGCGTAATGGTCTTGGCCGTTGAGAACATGGACAGATACATGGCGCCAAAAGCGATGGAGGGAATCAGATAGGGAATGAACACCAGCTGCTCCACCAGCTTGCCGGATTTGAGATGGCGGCCGCGGGAGTTCACATAGCCGATCAGCTGGCCAAAAATGGTGGCGATGAAGGAAGCGATGACCACCAGCTTGAGCGAGTTTTTCAGCACCTGGTAGAACTGCGGGTTCACCAATACGCCGGGCTCGCTGTTGAAAATTTCCTTCACGCCCTGACCTGCCCAGTAGTGCAGGGTCAGGTTGCTCAGGCTGAAATCGCCCAGCTTGAGCATCAGGCTTTGCAGAATCAAAATGCCGATGGGCAGTACCACCGCGAACGCCAGGAAGCATACCAGCAGGATGGTAATAGGCACCTTGCCCTTTTTGAGCGAAAGCACATTGGAACGCCCGCCCTTGCCGCCGATGGTGGCATAGGACTTGCGGCTGCCCAGGGCGCGCTGGTTCAGGAAAATCACGATGGCGGCGATGGCAATCAAAATCAGGCTGATGGTGTAAGCCACGGCCGTCTGCTGCTGCTTAATGCTGCTGTAAAGCATGGTGGAAATTGTATAATAGCTTACCTTCATGCCCAAAAAGGCCGGCACGCCGAACGTGCCCATGGATTTGGAAAAGATCAGGATAAACGAGGACAAAATCGAAGGAAGCACCAGCGGGAAGGTAATTTTGCTCAGCATCATACGGCGGGGCGCGCCAATGATCTCCCCCATCTCCTCCAGCTCGGAGTTGATGGACCGCAGCGCCGCGGACATAAGCAGGTAGGCGTAGGCGTAGTAATGAATGATCAGCACACAGATGATGGCCACCGGGCCATAGGCCAGCCATTCGGGCACGGTAATGCCCAAATAGCTTAAGAAACCGGCGGAACCGCCAATGCGCGGCGTTTTGAACACGCTGATCCAGGCCATGGATTTGCACCAGGAGGGAATCATATATGGAATGATGACCGCCAGGGAGAAAAACTTTTTTCCCGGAAGATCGCTGCGCACCATCAGCCAGGCGATGAGTCCGCCCACCAGAATGCTGCCCACGGAAACGCAGGAGGCGATCAGCAGGGAGTTCAGCAGGGGCCGGTACAGCATATTGGACGATACGGAGCTGTTCAGGATGCGCTGCCAATAATACAGCGTCCAGTCGCCGGGAGTGCCCTTGACACGCCTCGCCTCAGAGGGCGCCAGCTGAAAGGTGGTCAGCACCATTTGCAAAAGCGGCCACACCACCAGGATGCTCAGCACCACGACGGACACAATCACCAGCAAATTGTAAGGGTTTGTAAAGGCGTTTTTCAGCCAGTTCAGGCATCTTTTTCGCCTGGAAAAAGAGGATGCTTCCACCCGGGTCTGCGTTTTCGCTTGCATATGCCACACTCCTTTTTGGCTATCATAGCATAGCCGCCCAGCAGGCTCCATGCCGTTATGTTGTGATTATATAGAAAAATGTTGCTTTTTGCTTTTGCTTTCATTTTTCAATGTCATATGCGGTTTATAAAATTCATTTCAATCCATTGAATGCCTTTATTTCTGCAATCAAGCACTCTTTCATCCTAATTTTTGCAACATTTTTACATATTCAAAGCAACATTTTCAGATACATCAGGCGAGCGTTTCTGCTATAATGGCAGATAGGAAAGGGGCGCTTACCATGTCCTATGAGGGGTACAAGTATTCCTTTAAAAACCAGTTCCGCACCATGGCCTCCCTTACGGTGTACCGTACCGGCCGTCAGCAATGCACGGCGGATTACATGCGCGGATTGGAAGTACGCGATTTTTACCTGATTCATTATGTCATCCAGGGCTCGGGCACCTATATTCTGAACGGGGTTTCCTATCCCGTGCATGAGGGACAGGCGTTTTTGATTTACCCCAATATGCCCATCAATTATATGGCGGACGCGAAGGACCCATGGGAATTTTGCTGGGTGGGCTTCAACGGCACAGACGCGCGCATTATGATGAACGCCACCGCCTTTACCCCCCAGCAGCCGGTCATCACCCTGCAGCATCCGGACCAAATGCTGGAGCTGCTGCTGGACATCTATACGGCCCGGGGCAACCTGCCCCATGAAATTATCTCCATGACGGCGCGCCTGTACGCGCTGATTTCCTTTCTGATACAGGAAAACATGGGCGCGCTTCCCCGGCGCTCCCGCTCTGGGGGCGACCTGGTGCAGCGCGCCTGCGATTATATTGCCGTCCACTATGCCTCCGGCATTACCGTCAAGGAGGTGGCGGCTCACCTGGGTATCTGCCGCAGCCAGCTGTACCGTATTTTCATGCAGAATATTTCCATGTCTCCGCAAAAATACCTGTCGGAATTTCGCATCCGCCAGGCATGCAACCTGATGTCCAAGCCGCACCTTTCCATCAAGGAAGTTGCCTATTCGGTGGGTTTTGACGACCCTTTGTACTTTTCCACCGTGTTCAAGGCGTCCGTAGGCCAAACGCCGAGCCAGTATGCGGCTTTGCTGAAAAGCCAACAGACAGGAGGACCTGAAGATGCGTAAAATTGCCGAGCTGGATCAAAACTTCGCTCCTTCGGCGGAGCAGGGCGGACTGACCTGGGCAGACGCGCATGATCTGCCCTGCGAAATCACGGGTTTGCATCCAAAAACCTTTTGCCGGGTAGATCCGGCCCTTCTTCCGCTGCTGCCCGGCCCGGTTCAGGAGCTGGCTTTGCATACGGCGGGAGGCATGGTACGCTTTCATGCAAAAGCAGGCCGTTGTGGCTACCGTTATGAGCTGCTTAGCGGGGAAGACATGGGCCATATGCCGCGTACCGGCTCGGCTGGGTTGGACGTGTACGCGGGAAGCGGCGCGGAAATGCGCTTTATTCGCAGCACACAGTCCGCCTGCCGCACAGTGACGGCCAGCGGCGAGTTCACCTTGCCCCAGGAGGAGGACGTTACCTTCTATCTGCCGCTGTATAACGGCATTCGCCGTCTTGAACTGGGGTTTGAAACCGCTCCTGCCCGGCCTGCCGTGCCTTACCGTTTTTCAAGACCCATTGTGTTTTACGGTTCTTCCATTACCCAGGGCGGCTGCGCGTCCCGTCCGGCCAACAGCTACGCGGCCATGCTTTGCCGCCTGCTGGACTGCCCGCAGCACAATCTGGGCTTTTCAGGAAATGGAAAGGGCGAAATAGAAATGGCCCGCTATATCGCTTCGCTGCCCATGACCGCGCTGGTGATGGACTACGATCACAACGCGCCCAACACCGCCCATCTTGAACGCACCCATCTTCCCTTTGCCGAGGCTGTTTTGGAACGGCAGCCTCAGGTTCCCATCCTGTTTGCCACAAAGCCGGATTTTCGGCATGGGAATACTGCTGAAAACAGCAAGCGGCGCGATGTTGTGCGCCGCACCTATGAAACGCTGCGCATCCGAGGCGTCCGCTGCGCGTTTATGGATGGGGAAACCTTCTTTGACGGGACGCTTTATGACAGCTGCACGGTGGACGGCTGTCATCCCAACGATCTTGGCTTCTACCGCATGGCAATGAAGATGCTGCCGGTCATGCAGGCTTTGCTGGCGGGCGTTCAGGCGTAACAAGCAGGGCTTGGCAAAGGGGATGGATTTGTACATACAGCCCCGCCTTTTTCTTCCGGTGAAAGAAAAGGCGGGGCTGTATGTTGAAAAACGTTTACTTTGCCCTCTGTTCCGGCCCGGCCATGCCGTTTCCTTGGCTTTGGGCAGGCAGCCGCTTTTCCAGCGCGGTTTGCTTGGCCAAAATGACGTTGACCTTGTCGTAGAGGTCTTCAATCATAATTTCGGTTTTCAAATTGACTTTGTAGTCGTTTTCCGCCCGGCGGCGATCTTTTTCCTCCTGCCGGTTTTGGCTCATCATGATCAGCGGGGCTTGAATGGCCGCGATGCAGGACAGCACCAGATTCAATAAAATGAAGGGATACGGGTCAAACGCCCTGCTGGCCAGTACGGCGTTGATCACCATCCACAGCACTAACCCGCTGGTAAATGAAAAGATAAACGCCCAGCTTCCCGCAAATTTGGCAATGGCGTCTGCGGCACGCTGCCCCAGCGTGTCCTTTTCCTTTTCTTCCGATGGATTAACAGAAACCCGGCTGTCCGCCAAAAGGGCCAGAACCTCTTCATCGGTCATATCCCGGCGGATGTCTTTCAGCACTTCTTTCAGCAGCTTTCGATTCTCTTTCATAGATCAACCCTTCCTTCTGTGCAGGCGTTGTGTCTATCATATCAAGACTGTCCTTTCTTTTCAAGCACTATCAAAATGCTATCCCATCGTACAATGTTCCTTCTTTCGCATTTGGGGGACAGAAAAACCGCCGTCCTTACGCAGGCGACGGTTGTATAGACCCCGGCGCTTCAGGCGGCCACGCCCCCTGGGTCTAAATTAACACCTTCGGGGGCCATGGCCGCCCCCATATTATTGGCGTCACAGATACCCAAATCCACCACACGGCCGGGACAGACCTGACAGATATGCGCCAGAGGAGTGTTTTGCGGACTGGCATCCAGCAGCGCCGCCCCCACGCCGGTCACGGTCCATTGGGCCGTTGGCGGGCGCTGACTGCCAAACTCCAAAGGAAAACGGTACTGACGCTCCGCCGTGCAAAAATGGCTGCTGGCGGCGCAAATGACCCGGGAGGCGTGGCCGCCATCCAGCAGCATCGCGCCCAAAGCCAGGCTTTCCGCCATGGTGGAGCAGGCTCCATACAGGCCCAGGAAGGGCACGCCCAGCTCCCGGGCGGAAAAGGAGGCGGTAATGATTTGATTCAGCAAATCGCCGCCCAGCAAAAACTGTACCTGTCTGCTTTCCACCCCCGCTTTTTTCAGCGCGCAGGCCACCGCGTCCAGATACAGCTGCTTTTCCGCCAGTTCAAAGCTGTCTTGCCCATACAGCTCATCCTTGGCCACATAGTCAAAGCAATCTCCCAGAGGGCCTTCCCCCTCTTTTTTGCCCGCATAGGCCGCGCTGGCGCAGATGGCCGGACGGGTGGGCAGGTTGATGGTTTGCAGGCCGATGCGTTTGTTTTCCACTGGTTTTCTTCCCCCTTAATGAATAAACAGGGTATAGATGACGCCGTAAATCACCGACGCGCCTACGCCGTATACCAGCACCGGCCCCGCAATGGTAAACAGCTTGGCGCCCAAACCCAGCACCAAACCCTCCCGGCGAAATTCCAGCGCGGGGGACACCATGGCGTTGGCAAAGCCGGTAATGGGTACAAAGCTGCCAGCGCCCGCATATTTGCCGATTTTGTCAAATACCCCAATGCCGGTAAGCACAGCGGTTAAAAACACCAGAGTAATGCTGGTCAGGGCAGCCCCATCCCGGGCGGTCATTTTCAGCAGCTTTGTGCCAACGTCCGCTATTCCCTGCCCCAGCATGCAAATAACCC
>ERZ1026860.676-NODE-676-length-20727-cov-5.543779_pt1 | contig 20727 bp, 16 predicted proteins | sample MGYA00380160_ERZ1026860 | MGnify/ENA primary metagenome ERZ1026860 (study PRJEB33269, sample SAMEA4719796) | human gut metagenome | biome: human-associated habitat; feature: organic feature; material: feces | place: Cameroon | collected 2013-10 ... | reverse complement strand
CCACAGACAGGTCCACGCCTCCGGAGATAACCACCATGGTCTGACCCGCTGCCGCAAAGCTCAACAGCATGGTCTGTACCAGAATGGAGCCTAAGGTGTTGATGTTCAGGGACTTGGGATTGAGGATGACCGTGATTATCAGCAGCAGCATGGCGATGACCGCCGCCATACCCGGACGATTGTACTTTACAAAGCGTTGTATCTTCATTTTCATGGATAGCTGCTCTTTATCCGCCATACTTTTCACCTCGCTTCAGTTGCTTTACAAATCCCTGTTTCAGAGTTTCCCTTTGCGCCTTGGTCGTAATGATGGTTGCCAGCAGGCCAAGGAAGATGATCACGTCGCTTACCAGGTTTTGCCAATAGGAGTTAATCATTAGACCGGAGATTGTCTTCGTCAGGAAGTTGAACAGATAGTATACCGTGTTCTGTACGATTACCAGGAAACAACCGCCCAGAAGACCGCAGCTCATGCTACCCCAGCCGCCGAAGTTCATGCCGCCCAGGATGCAGGCGGAGAGAGAACGTATGCCGTACTCCTCGGCCTGCAACGGATTGCCAGAGGCGTTCGACGCGGTCAGGCACAGGCCCGCCAGGCCGATGATGAAGCCCTTGATGATAAAGGCTTTCATCTGGACTTTTTCCGGATTGATACCGATCGCGTAGGCATTGCGGGGATTGTTACCCACAGCATAGATATGCTTGCCGAAGGGTGTACGGCGGATGTACTGCCAGATTAGCAATACCAGCAGAATCACGAACGCCGCGAAGGGAACAAAGCCCAGCACCATGGAGTCATAGGTCTTCCAGATGATCTTGTCTACCTTGCCCTGAGGCTCGCTCATGATTAGAACGTTCACGCCCTTGATGATGTAGGTAATGGAGAAGGTCGTCAGCATGGCCGGCAAACGCAGCTTGATGATGCAGAATCCGCAGAACGCTGAAACCAGCACGCCGCCCAGCAGGCCCGCGACCCAGCCCAGCGGCACGGGAAGGCCCAGTTCCTGAGGAAGCATGATGGTGATGACGTTGACAAACGCGAGCTGTATACCTGTGGACATATCCATCAGGCCGCACATCATCAGCACCGCCTGGCCCATACAGGTCAGTATCAGAGGAGCGTTTTTGGAACACAGGATGCGAATGTTGTTGGCTGTGAAGAACTTGGCCGGCGTCTGAATGATGATGTTGAGCATCAGCACCGCCACAAGCAGGCAGAAGCCAGTAAAGGCGGGTTGCCTTCTGAAAGTCGCCCATTTGTGCTGGAATTTTTCACGCATTATTGATTCCCCCCTTCTGGGAAACACCCATCATTTCCGCTACCAGATGCTCCTGCGTTTTGTTTTCTCCAGACAGCATGGCGCAGACACGTCCCTCGTAGAATACATAAATACGGTCGGTCAAATCCATCAGTTCGTCGTTGTCACTGGACGATACAATGACCGTCATTCCCTGGCGCGCGCAGTCCCTTAAAATCTGATGGATTTCCCGGCGGGAATTGATGTCCACGCCCTTGGTGGGGTCGTCCAGCAACAGCAGGTCCGGCATCTGGGAAATCCAGCGTGCCACAACTAGCTTCTGCTGATTGCCACCGGAGAGAGAACTGGCGGGGTCGTTGAGCTGGCCGATTTTGATGTTGTATTTATCCACAGCATTTCTGGAGAACTCCAGCATTCTGCGATTGGAGATAAAACGAAACAGCTTGCCCCGGGCGGAAGCACCGACGAAAAGATTTTCCGAAATGGTTCGCCGGTCAAAAATTGCCTCTCGATTGCGTTCGCCCGAGATAAAGCCAATGTTGTTTGCCACTGCTTCAGCGGGGTTTTTAAAAGCGGTTTCCCTGCCGCGATAGATCATTGTGCCCGATTCCGCATGAAATTCACCCAGTAACAGGCGGATAAATTCCGACTGTCCCTGACCGTCCAAACCGCTGATTCCGACGATTTCGCCCCGGTAGGCTTCCAGGTTGATTCCCTTTACCTTGGGACTGTACTTCAGGTCCTTTACAGTCAGCACAGGTTCTCCCTCAGGATCGAGGGCCTGCGTGACGTGATATCCATGATTCTTTTCCGGATATTTGCCGGTCATGTAGTAAACGATCTGGTCCAGATTCGACAGTTCATCGCCCTCCAACTCACACACCGTTTCCCCGTTGCGCATGATGACGGCGCTATCACAGAGCTGTGCGATTTCCTTCATGCGGTGCGTCACATAAATGATAGATACGCCATGTTCCTTTAATTCCCTCAAGATTTGAAACAAAACCTCAATTTCGTCCTGGTGGAGAGTCGCCGTGACCTCGTCCAGCAACAACAGGCGCGGCTTTGCAAACACCGCCTTTGCCACTTCCAGCATGCTTTGCGTGGAGGGCATCAGTGTCTGCACATAGGCGTCGGGGGCGCATTTCAAGTGGAAGCGCTTCAGCAGATCCTCTACGTCGCGGCGGTCCTGTTTCACGTCAATGGTTCCGCTGCGACGCACCGTTTCCCGGCCCAGCTTGATATTATCCAGTACAGTCATCGTCGGAATCAGGCTTAGCTCCTGAAAGGCCGTAGCAATGCCCAACTGGGAGGAATCCCGTGAGGAATGTATGTGAACGGGTTTTTCATCAATCGTAATATTACCGCTATCCGGCTTGACCAGGCCAGCCAGGACCTTTACCATTGTGGATTTTCCGGAACCATTTGCACCAAGCAACGCGCGTATCTCTCCCGGTTTTACGGAGAGAGACGCGTTCTTCAAGGCCTTTACAGCATCAAAGGACTTGGTGATTCCCTGCATTTTTAACATTCATTCATCTCCCTGTACTGTTCTTTCTGCAGTAGACATTTGTTGGATAGAATTTACCATTTTATATACAGGTCGCCGCGCTGAAAGGCGGCGACCGAACATTCAGTTTTAAAAAAGGGAAAAGACGCTGCTCTGCCGGATTAACCGGCAGAGCGAAGAAGAAACCGAATCAGGGCTTGAAGTACAGTTCGCGGCACTCGTCGATGGTGTACCAGAAGGTGGCTTTGTTGTTGGTGTCCATGGACATCATGTAATCGCGGTATTCTTCTTGATTCTCATAGGAGAACTGGAAGGTGGAAGCGACGTAGATGGAGTTGTAATCGGGGTTTCCGAAAATGTCATCACGCAGCTCGTGACCAGCCAGCATGTTCAGACCGATGTTCAGGGCAATCGCGCCCACGCCCGGAGTGTTGCTGATAAAGAGATAGGGTAGGACTTCTTCCTTGGCGTTCAGGGTCAGCATGTTCTGGGCCCAACCGGTATGGTCATCCACAGCGATAGCCTTAGGATAGGCGGCACCCGCCTCGTCCAGCGCGTTGAGGATGAAGAAAGCCTGATTGGAGCAGAGAATGCCGTCGTATTCCACGCCAGAGTTGATGATTTCGGTCATCAGCTGTTGAGCCAGCGCCGCATCCCAGTTATGGTTCACGCGCTTGACGACTTCAAGCTCATACTCATCGATGATGTCGTTAAAGGCGCGTTTGCGCTGCTCGTTGGCAGCGTTTCCGTCGGTTGCATCGAAGACAACAATCTTCGCGCCCTTGCCCAACTTTTCAGCCAGGAACTTCGCGCCGTCGTAGGCCCATTGATACTGATCCAGGCAGACGTTGATAACTTCGTCGGAGTAGTATTCGCAGTCGCAGTTCAGCCAGATGATGCCGGCATCCTTTGCCTTTTCAATGATCGGATCAAGTCCGGTAGGGGAGATGGGGTCGATCAGAATGATGTCGTAGCCTTCGTTGATGCTTTGCTCAAGCATCTGGCTTTCCAGAGACGGGTCCTTGTTGGCTACAAAGGAGGCGTAGGATACATCATAGCCATATTCCGCAGCGGCGGCCGCGGCGTTTTGAATGTCGAGTTCGTATTCAGAGCGATACGGGTTTCCCTCGACGACGGCGTTGTGGGAAGCGACGCGAATCGTTTCCGCGGTTGCGATGTTGCCCAGCAGCAACGCAACGACAAGCAGGAAAACCAGGGTCTTTTTCATGTTTTCTTCCTCCTTTTTCTATAAAATAAAGCTTTTCACTTTATTTTTGTACATCATGCTTCCACAATCAAATTTCGGAAATAACGCTGCGCAAGCTGGACCTGGTTGTCTACGTAATCGTAACCCAGTACCTTTCCGTCATAGAAAGGCATGTGGCAAAATTCATAATTGATGTACCCATCGTAGTTCACCTGCTTCAGGGCGCGGATAAAGGCGCGGTAGTTGGGATAGACAGGATTGTGCGCTTCGTAGGGGAACATGACGACTTGACCATTCTCCTCCCGGAGCTCGCCGTTGGCGTGGGTAATCATCTGAAGCCCACCTACGTCCCGCACGGCGCGGGTGAGGTATTCATCACTCTGTGTGTGAGGAGTCAGGCCACAATTGGGCGCATCCAGACAGCATTTGAAGTTTGGCGAGTTTACCCAGTGGACGAAATCCAGCATATCGGTATAGCTGCGAATGATCGGTTCGTGGTTCTGAAGCGCCAGCACCACGCCAGCTTCCTCCGCCCATTTCGCACACTCTTTAAAGCACTTTATGGCGCGCAGGCGGATTTCGTAGTCCAGAGAATCGTAAAAGTGGTTCATCCTGCGTGTGATTTCATAGGTGGCGATGCCGTTGCGATAGGTCACGCCACGCCAAGCGACAAAGAGTCGAAGCACTGGCGCGCCCAATTGGCGGGCGACACGAATCTGTTCCTTAACCATCAAAAGCTCGTTTTCGAGCTGCTCGGCCACCGGCGATGAGAAATTATTGTTGGCCGCGACACCGCAGATATCCACACCTTTGGAATGCGCATAGGCGCGAATCTCCGCACAACGCCGTGCGTCCAGGTCAATGGGGGAACCGTGCGGGCGCTTCAGATCAATTTCAACGCCATCGTATCCGTAAGCCTTCGCCTTGTCAATGACCTCTTCAACGGTTAGCGCTGGACGATCGTTGTACCAGGTCCCTGAATAAGAAATGGAATACAACCCTACTTTCATCTTTATTCCCTCCGTTTTTTATTTTGGGCGTGCGTTTTCGTGCTACCAGATTTTGGGAATATCTTTATCGCTCTCTAGGGCGGTCATGGCTTCATAAAGCGCGTCCAGATATCCGCTGCGCATTGCGAATTCCGTCACACCGTTGACCGATACACTTACTCTGCGCGTGTCCAGCTTCCGGAATGCCAGCACATCCGGCCCCTTGTCTTTGTTTCGATAGACAAATTCTATCCGCGAAACGGGAATCTGTGCCGAATCAGCGTCCGAAACCGTATCGCCGTTTGAGGCCGCACTGACCACGAGTGTGTAAAAGGAACGAAAACGAGCAAGGTCTAATTTGTTCCCTTCGAATGTAATGTAAAGATTCGAGGCATCGCCACAGATTTCGTATATACAGTCCTTTTTGGGGGTGAAAATGCGCAGCTCGGACAAATCCATCATCAGGGGTGAAAGGAACCAGCGGCAGACAAAATCCTCGTATTTCGCGCGCAGAAAGGCGACGTCCATAATGCGGTAGACTGTGCCGGTGTCGTTCAGGGTTACGAGCGCCGTTTCGCCGTTTTCTCGGAGGACACGCAGCGTCCAGGTTTCCGCGCCCCCCTTCGGCGCGTCTCCATTTTTAATTTCAACGCACAGTTTCAAATCTGGCTGGTCAAAACCGCGTTCGCGTACTTCTTCCGGGGACAGACCGCAAGCCACAATATCCAGCGCCTTTAAATCGAATAGTGAGGAAAAGACTTTCTCCGCGTAGGTTCGATCCACCTCGTGTAATATGCCTGGACCGGAAATTACATGGGTGACAGCGCCGAAAGAGAGAAGTTCCGCCGTCATTTCGCCGTCAATAGTATCGCAGGACCTAATATGGATTTGCTCTGAATCACTTTCCCATATAAACGCTTTCACGGCGCTCAGCGCGCTCTTTGATCTGCATACAGGCGTAATCTGCATGGAGAGATAACCCTCCCTTGAACCGGCGAGCCGTCCGCCGAGCGAGCCATCCATCAAAAACAGCGTGTCCCTGCCTTCAAGACGGCAATACCGGCGGCCGCTGACGATTTCCTCCGCACCGATATCCAGCGCATATCCGCCTCCGGCAGCAAAGCGTACCTTGGCGTGAGTCGCGCCTGCGCCAAGGCCATAGGCGTCTACTGCGGCCGCTTCGCCTTCAAGCGGAATGAGCAAAAGATTTGAAAGCGCAGACAACGTTTCGGAAACAAGCGCCGAATTGGTAATCTCCACGGGAAGACCTTCCACGCCCTGCGCGTTCATCGCATAGCCTGCGTCGCCGCGCCGGATCTGAACGTCCGCTACCTCACCTGCGAGAATCAAGCGTTTCGGCGCTGAGCTCTCTTTTCCCGGGGCAGGCGCCAGAACCTCCGGACGCAGAAGCGCCCATGCGAGAAGCGAAGCCAGAACCAGAGCCGCAGACAGCATAACCAGGCGCCGCGTCTGTTTAGTCATTTTCAGAGTCTTCTCCTTCGCATCAGAATGACGATACCCGTGGCAATCAGGACGCCCGGCAATACCAGAGCAAGCAGCACGCCCAAAGCGTTTGCCGTTGCTGTGGGAATGTGCGCCTTTTCATCCGTCAACTTCTTGCCGATGAAGTTCGAAAGATCCGTTCCGCTTCCCAGGTTTGAAAACAGCTTGAGCAGGTACTGACGGTTCAGATAGACGTTTCCACCCACGATCGTACTGTCTAACAGCAGCGTTGAGCCGGAAACATAAACGCGGGATACGTCCGCGCTGCCTGCCGACAGCGTGGATTCCACCAGCGTCGGTATAGGGCCGTGACGGGTCGCGTTGTCCGCAGAGAAATCTCGGGGCGCGTCCGGGGGACGTACGCCGCTGGTTTCGGAAAATTGTAGCAGGATACGCGTTTGGTAGCCCTCCTGGAAGGAGAAGCGCAGAGTAAGCGGACGCGACATAGGCGCGACAATCGGGGTATCGGCGGTTTCAAAGCCTTCCGCGGCACCCGCGTCAGCAAACTCCACTGTAGCAAAGAAAGGCTGATTCTGTGTGGTGCGTTTCGCGGAGGTCTCAAATACCGCGCCCTCATCCACGGATATACCCCAATCCTTTAAAAAACTCTCTAAAGTGGGCTGCGCGGGTTGGGATACGTCCGCCGCATAGAACAGCGTCTTTCCATACTCTCCATCGTTCTTCAGCCAGGCCTCCAGCCCAGCCAACTGGCCTTCGGTCAGGTCGGTTGTCGGCGCGGCAAGGATCATCAGTTCCACCTCGGGATCAAAGTGCTCCGTAGCCAGGCTGCACTCGCCGACCTCAAAGCTATTGGTCTCCAGCAGCTCACGCAGCCCTTCGAGGCTTTGGGCACCGTTGCCCGTGAGTATCATAGCCTGGATGCGCTTTTGCTGTAGCACGCGTGAGATGGTCGAAGCTAGGCGTTCCTCAGCAATGGCCGTCACCTGAATCTCATCCGCCGAAGAATAGGAATATTCAAACAGATCGCTGATTTCAAGCATCTCGGTGCGGCCTTCACATTCAATGACGATGCCATTTTCCGCAAGCGACAGATTTGCGAAACGCGTCGCGAAGGTTGGATCTAGCGCATAATCCACATACTGAAGGCGCACTCTGTCATACTGAGCGTATTGCTGCAATAGGGTGTATACATAGCTTGTGTAGGTGGAAGCACGGGCGAAGGTTTCCTCACGGGCTAGCACATAAACGTCAATCTCCTTTTCCAGGCCGGAGAGGAAGGCCCTGCTCACATCCGAGAGCGCGTATCGTTGGTTGGTCGTCAGATCGATACTAAGAGGGACGCGGCGGGACAGGCCCACAATGATGGCATTCAGCGCAATGATTAGCAGAATGACAACGATTACCTGCAGCATATGTATTCGGCGCGTTGAACGGACTGCGTTCTTCGTCATCAGCTCCACCTCCTGCATTCCAGGCACGTGACCGTCAGACAAAGGAACAGCGCGGCGATACTCAGAAAAAACACAACGTTTTCCAGGGCGAGCAAGCCGTAGGTGAAGGGCGTGTAGTGCGTGGAGAAATTGATCCACCCGAGGACGGTCTGGATAAAGGCAATGTTCACCAGCGGTGTGAGCGCGTCCGTCAGGATGACCAGCAGGCTGACGGAAAATCCGCCTACAGCGGCGATCAACTGGCTTTCGGTGAGTGCGGAAAGAAACATACAGATAGCAATCAACGCTACGCCCAGCAGGAGCAGGCCGATGTAATTACCCGCAATCAGCGCCCAATTGACCTGGACGATGGCGCTAAACACGAACGCGGCCAGCAATGTGGAGGCCGCAGCCAGCACATACACACAGAGGGCGGAAAGATACTTGCCCAGGACAATGGCCAGGCTGGAAACCGGCGCGGTCATTAAAAGCTGATCCGTCCTTTGGCGGCGGTCCTCACTCAGCAGGCGCATGGTCAATACGGGAATCAGGAACAGTTCTACGGAAAACATGGTTGCGAACAGTTTTGAAAAGCTAATGGCTCCGCCATACAAATTGTAGGCATAGAAATACAGGCCGGAGAACAGACAACTGGCGCCGATGAATACAAAACCCAACGGCCCCTTGAAATAGGCGCACAATTCGCGAAGAAAGATTGCTTTCATGTTGCTCTCCTCCCATCGCCGCCTTCCAGCAAATCGATAAATGCGCTTTCCAGAGAACCCTCGCCGGTTCCGGCCGACAAGATGGGCAGACGAGCCGCTGCCAGCGCCTCGAAAGCGTCTACGCGCACATCCCGCTCTCCCTCGGCTTCCACTGAAAAATCCCAACTTTTCCACTCCCGTTGGCCAACACATTCAATCCGCGTCACGCCGGGAATGCCCGCCAGAACGGTGCGGATTTGTTCCATTTCCCCCTGCACCCGCAGTTGCGTTCTGTGTCTGCCGTGCATCCGGCTGGACAAACGCTCCGGGGAGTCATCGGCAATGAGCCGGCTGTTATTGAGTACCAATACGCGCGAACAGACTGCCTGAATTTCGGACAGGATATGCGAGGAAAGAATGACCGTCATCTCATGAACGATGGTGCGAATCAAGGCTCGCATCTCAATGATCTGCGTAGGATCCAAACCTACACAGGGTTCATCAAGGATCAGAACGCGGGGGCGAGGCAGGATGGCCTGCGCCACGCCGACACGCTGTCGGTATCCCTTTGAAAGGTTTCGAATCAGCCTGCCTTGCACCCCGGAAAGACCTGTCATTTCAAGAACCTGGTTCATGTGCGCGCATTCAGATGATTTGCAATAGAGCTTTTCTACGAAGCGAAGATATTCCTCCACCGTCATATCTCCGTATAGGGGCGGCTGCTCCGGAAGGTAGCCCACCAGTGCGCGCGCGCGCTTTGAATCCTGAAAAAGGTCGCAGTCTCCGATGCGTACGGTGCCGCTGGTCGGGCCGATGTAACCAGCGAGGATGTTCATGGTCGTCGATTTGCCAGCGCCGTTGAGACCTAAAAGACCAACGATTTCATTTTGACCGATTGAAAAGCTCACGTCCTGGATCGCCAGCTTTCGCCCGTAGCGTTTGGTGAGACCGTTTGCCTCTACCAACACGTTATTCATCTCCCTCGCGCAAAATAGCGACACATCTTACCTATCATGTTAAGAGAAATCATCGCAGAATTCAAGCGCCAAAGTTATCCTGTTCAACATAATGTATTATACTATTTTAACATTGGCTCACAACAAAAAGTCAAAAACCGTTCAGGAAACGATCCACCACAAGCTGACGGAATTGGGGCGATAGGGAAACAAAATAGGCAGTGAAGCCTGTCACACGTACCACCAAATCCGGATAGAGATCTGGATTGGCGTGCGCCGCCAGCAGCTTTTCGCCATCAAGCACATTGATGTTAATCAATGTACCGCCCAGACGAAAGTGTTCCAATATCAACTGCATAATGCGCTCGATTCCGCCATCTTCCTCGGACATTTTCGGGTCAAATTCCAGTTGCAGCGGAGCCGTATTTCCATACATTGGCTGTGCCATCGCGATGCCGGTGGACTGTGCCGTAACCGCGCCATCTTTTCGGAAACCCGGCTCGGGGTTCGCACCGTGGGAGATAGGCTCACCGGCCCGGCGACCGTTTGGCGTAGCGCCCACACATTCTCCGTAAAGTATCGTGCGTGACCAGGAGAACCAGCCGGGAACCAGCTGCCGTCCCTCCGGCATGGGATAGCGATGGACCTTTTCCGCGAACTGAGTCGTCAACCGGTGCGCCCACTTGTCGCCCAGGCTTCCGCCTTGGCAGTAACGTTCAGAGGCGGAAAGCATCGCGCGCGTCCGCTCACCTTCCACGCCCCCAAAGTTGTCGTTAAGTGCCTTTTCCACATCCCGCCAGCCAATCCGACACTCACGCTCAATACGTTGTTCTAGCGCTGCGAAGGAGTCCGCAACGATAGCGAGTCCCGCGCCGTCCACACCCACGGTGTGCAGCTGCGCGCAGCGTGAAATGTCCTCGCCTCGCTCGATGCTGCCGTGGGTCAGCAGATTCAGAAGAAGCTCAGGCTGCACATCCTCCGCGTGATCTATGCGCAGGTTAACGCCCTTCGCCGTTGTTTCTATCGCGCGCTCCAGATGGCGGTCATAATAGGTAAAGAGCTTTTCGGTGTCCAGCTCACGCTCGTGTTCCATCATGTCATGAAGGGCAACATCAAAAACCTTTGCGATGTTAATTTTCACGGTGTCATTGATGCAGTATTCCCGTCCGGGAACGCAGAGCCAGTTGCAGCCGGAGGCCACACGGGCGCGGGCAATGGCCTTGTCCACACCCTCATTCTTCATGTAGCCGCGTACCAGCGCGTCGTCGCCGCAAAAACGCGGCCATGCCTTTCGGTCCCTGAACAGATACTCTACGGCTGTGCGCAGATATTCTGTGGAAACATGGTCGTGTACACGCACAGTCAGGTTGGCCGAACCGTTGAGTAAATGAGCCGCTTCCAGAATCAGATAGGAAAGTCGGCAAGTTTGATCTCTGTCCTGCTCATCCACGCCCGCAAGCTGATAGTAGCGCGTGTCAATGAGCAGAAGGTTCGCAAGAATAAAGCGCGCCTTGTCATCGTCAAGTCTGCCCGCGGCCAAGTCACGCTCGTAATAGGGCGTAAGAACCACATCCAGTTGGTAGCCCGCGCCGTCCCGGTTATAGGCTCTGGAGACGCAGGCGAAGTGGGCCGTCCACTGACATGCCTCAAGAAAGGTCGACGGCGGATTGCTGACGATATGCTCATTTGCTGCGAGCATTTCCGTCAGGCTCTCCCGGATCTCCGGCCTCTCCTCCTCGGCCAGGAGCTCATGGATCCGCGCCACATGTCTGCCAATGTAGCGCTGAATGGCCAGCACCACCCGCTCCTCCGAATCGTAGTATGCGCTTTTTTCCGGATTCTGCAGGCGGTATTTCCGCAGCTTATCCAACAGACCGCCAAAACCAAGTTCCAGCCCGATTCGGAAGTCGGGCGTACAATGGGCCTCGTTTTCGAGTCCCGAGGTGATGTTGTAGAGCTCTTGCAACGGCTTTAGATCATCGTAGGGATAGTCGATCTCGTTCCAACGGGTCGAAATACGATAATCGGTCAGCAGCTTACTCCAGCGACCGCAGAGAATCTCCATGGGATCGACATATATGGGATAAACATTCAGCATGTCCGCAATGGCCTTGGAGAGACCATCGTAGCCATAGATGCCACCGTTTTTATAGTTGGATTCCGGCGCGAAGTGAAAATCGGCCGGAATGGGGATGTTTCCGTAGTCATCCTCATCCGTGTAGCCCTTCTGATTCCTCTTTTCAAGGGTATGTTTCTGCTTTGCCGCACGAAGCAAATCGATTCTGTCCTGATAGCTCAACCGGTTCATACATCTCTTCCCTTCGCAAAGTTCTCCGCGCGCATTCCGTTTATCCGTACGGAAACGCCCGCTTCCTCCGCCACATCCAGAAGCTCCTTCATCAGCGTCCGGGTGGGCTTTTCAAATTCCGTCATTTCCAGCCCCAGCGCGTTTGCCTTGGAAAGCCCTAGGGGATGATAGCTCAACAACTCGTAGTACTTCAGATTCGTAAGGCTGGCGGCAAAATGGGCGATGGAGGCGATTTCGTCGGGTGTATCGTTCACGCCGGGAATCACGGGCGTGCGCAGTACGAGAGGAACGTTCGTCTCCGCTGTGCGCGACAGGTTTTCCCGGATTCTTCGGTTGGACACGCCCGTCCAGCGCTTATGCTTCTGTTCGTTCCAAATCTTCATATCAGACATCAGCAGCGAGAGACGCGAAACGATCGGTTCGGCCACGTTCCATCCGGCGTACAGATTGCTCTCCATAGCGCAGTTGATTCCTTCCGCTGCGCATTTATCCACTAGCGTTCGGGCGAACGCTGCCTGGCACAGGGGTTCACCGCCGGAGAGGGTCACGCCTCCTTCCGCCCCATAATATGGTTTGTCCAGTTCGATTTCTCGAAAAACATCCTCCAATGTCATTTCCCGACCACAGACAACTTTCGCGCCCGAGAAGCAACCCTCCGCGCAATGCCCGCAGCCGATACACTTTTCGGGATAGTGCAGAATCTGCGGCGCAAAGGAGATTGTTTCAGGATTGTGACACCAGGCGCATTTTAACTGACATCCTTTGAAAAACACCGTCGTGCGGAAGCCGGGGCCATCGTGTACGGAACTTCTCTGGATATCCGCGATGATCGCCGTTTCGCTCATGACTTATCTTCCTCCCCAAACCGCATCGTCTATCAATTCCGTCCTCCCGCTGTGGGCGGCGCGCAGACCTGCGTCCACAATCGCCATGGCGCGCAGGTTTAGGTCGATCCGCGTCATTTCCGGCATTTCCCGCCCCTTCAGGCGGTATTGAAAAAAGGCGCGGGCAATATTTTTACGTCCTGTATCTGCCGCCTGAGGCTCCAGGTATTCAACATTGCCATAAATATCGGTCAGTTTCACCGACACCGCATCGCCGCGCCGTTCGCAGGAGATCACACCAGAACGGCAGAAGATTTCCGGACCAGGCGGAATTGCCGCGCCCGGCGTCGTCCAAGTGCCTTCGACCACGGCGACCGCCCCGGGGAAACGTAGGAGCATCATGCCGTTGTCTGCGATATCGCTCCAGTCATGCACAAAGCATCCCTGCATGGCCGCCGCCGCCTGACAGGGCGCCGGGCAGAGCCAGGCGCTCATCATGCTGCCGTAACAGCACATGTCCAGGAAAGCGCCGCCGCCGCAATCCTTTTGGTACCACCACATTTTCGCCTTTTCTGCGGAACTCATTTCCTCGGCATGATATCCGTCCGTCCCACGATGGACAGCGCCCGGACCCACGGGACCCGTCTGACCAGCCATGTGGCGCAGTTTTATCATCCTACCCATGCGCCCGCTCTCCAACACTTCCTTCATCTGATAAAGCCAAGGCCGCCATGCGATGGGCCAGTTGACGAAAACCTCCGTTCCCGTCCGGCGAGAGATGCGCGCGATTTCCAGAGCCTGTTCATAATCGCAGGCCATCGGCTTTTCGATCACCGCGGTTACGCCCAACTCCGCGCAAGTTCGGAAGGCTTCCACGTGCATCTGATTTTCTGTGGTAATGAAAGCCAGATCCGGCTGGAGCGCACGAAGCATTTCCACCCAATCTGAATATACACGTACACCATAGCGGCGCACATATTCCAGATTCCATCGACGACTGTAAGGTTTGTCGCCCTCCAGGTCAGACGCGCGCAGAGGAGGCGTATCCGCAATGCCGGCCAGTACCATGTCCGGGCATTCGCTGACGTATTTGCAAATCTCCAGCACATGTACATGCGCCGCGCCGATCATGACGGCTTTAAGCGTTTTCATAGCGTAAATGCTCCTCTCCCACCTTGGTAATCAGGCACGCGATTCGGCGGTCAGTTCATCAAAGCGAACCTCCCGATGTAGCGCCGCGGAACGGTAAAACGCGTCCACAATGGCGCTGACGTTCAGGGTTTCCTCGGGCTTGATAATCAGCTCTTCCCTGCCGAGAAGGGCGTTGACATAATTCTCGATCAACTGCCAATGGCCATTAAAGGTCTTATCCGCATATTTGCGCTCGGCGTTGAAGCGCCGGGGTTCAATATCTACCTGATACTTGTCCATGGTGGAGAGAAGCTTAAATTCCGGCAGCAGCAGGCCGGCGTTGTCTCCAACGATGGAGATGGTCGAACTGTTAGGCAGATTCGCCGCCCAGGCTACCTTAAAGTTCAGAATCGCATCGTTTTCAAAACGGATGGTTCCTGCGGCAAATTCTTCGTTTTCAAACTCCTCTGGTTTGTAGCAGCAAGCCTTTCCGAAGCGCCCTAACGGCGCGCCGGCCTCAGTCAGGGAGGTGACGAGATTTTCGCCCTTACGGGTAAGCACGCTGCTCATGGCGCCGGAAACGCTAGCCATCTTCGGATTTCCCATAATCCAGACCACCGCGTCCAGCAGATGGATTCCAATGTCGCAGAACGCGCCACCGCCGTTGATGTCCTTGCGGTGGAAGTTACCCCAGGTAGGTACACCCCGACGGCGCACGCGGCTGATTTCGGCAAAGTAAACGTCTCCCAGATAGCCCTTCCGCGACAGATCGTACGCATCGAGATGCTCCGGCGTGAAGCGGGAGTTCTGACAGGCGACCAGCTTTCGGCCCGCGCGCTCTGCCGCGTCATACAGGTCTTTCGCGTCTTTCCATGTCAAAGCCAGCGGCTTTTCACACAGCACGTTCGCGCCGTGCTCCAGCGCCAGCAGACTCATGGATTTGTGCGCCGCGTTTGAAGTGCAGACGCTTACCAGATCCGGTTTTTCCTTTTCGAGCATTTCCGCCGCGTCCGTATAATAGTGGGGAATATTCCAACGCTGCGCGGTCGCCTGAGCCGAGGGGCCATATATATCGCATACGGCTGCAATTTCCACATATTCTTCCATGTTGCGATAGGCGGGAATATGCGCGGCGTTGGCAATCATGCCGCCGCTGATGATAGCCACTTTAATCTTGTTGTTCGTCATTGTCTCATCGACCTCCGTTGCACGATTGTATCTATTCTTCTATATACCTATATCTAATTTATAGTATAAGTGGTTATCTTCCAAGACACAACCATTGATTCTGTCCAAAAATAACACATTATTGTCATTCGTACTGATTTACAGATGCACTTCTTTGCCGGAACGCAGGGAACGATACGCCGCCTGCGGCACCAGAGCGCAGTTTCGACCATCCTTGCCGGTTATGGGGAAGAACCGTCCCGTTTGATAACAATCGATCAGATCATCCATCATCATCTGATCCTTATCCTCGCCGAAATAGCTGTAAATACGTTCTCCGGCCGCGTATACGCGGTTGTTCTCCGCAAAATAATCTACATATATGCTGCCCTGCGTGCCAACGAAGCGCAGAGTGAGATCCCGTCCATAGGGGAAGTGTTCCGTGCGCGACCAGCTGGCGTCCAAAGTCACAACCACTCCACCGGGATAGCGCATCGTAACCACGGCGCTGTCTTCCACCTCCATTTGAAAGAGCTGGTGCCCCGCTTGCGCGTAGACCTGCTCCGGCAGCGCGCCCAGTAGATGATTCATCAAATCCGCCACATGCACGGTGTGGTCAATAATACATCCACCGCCAGAAAGCGCCGGATCCGTAAACCAACCGCCCGGCATGGTTCCCTTATTGGAGGCGAATACGGCGATCAATTTGCCGATTTTGCCCGACCGTATGGCGGATGCCGCCTCCTGAAAGGAGTGAATGTAGCGGTTGCACATGGCGGTCATCAGCCGGATGTTTCTGCTCCTGCACAGATCGAGAGTTTCCTCCATCTCCGCCTGGTTTATACCAAGTGGCTTTTCGCAAAGTACGTCCACGCCCGCTTTTGCGGCCAACGCAATCCAGCACGCGTGCGCGCGGTTTTCAGAGCACACCAGCGCGACGTCCACGTTTTGCGCCAGCATTTCGCTTGGCTTCGGCCAGAAAGTCAGGCCGTGCGCGTGCGCGAACGCCTGCCCACGCTCCGGTGATTCGTCGCAGAAACCGATAATCTCCGCTCCGGGGTTGTTTTGCAGACAACGCACATAGGTCGAAGTGTGCACATGGGCTACACTCAGTATGCAAATTCGGATTTTACGCATGCGCCTTACCTCCTTCATCAAAAGCCTGTTCAATCTGTAAGGCAAGCGCCCGTCCATCGGCGGGGACACCCGCCTCGCCTGTGGCAAACATCTCCGGCAGTGCGCGCAGCATCTGAGCCAGCGGACAAACCTGGGTTCCCAGCAGCGGATAGCGCGTGTTCATGCTTGATTCCCACGAAATGCACACCGAGCGGGCCTCCGCGCTGTCATACGCCAGATTTCCAGCAGACCCACTCAGCTCATACGCCATTTTCCACGAGCCTTCACCCGGCGCGCAGACGCTTTGCAGGTTTAACAATGCGCCGCTTTCAAAGCGCGCTGTAAGGGTGGCACAGGCCACGTCTCCGGCGGCGCTGCGGAAGCCGTGCAGGGTCGCGGGTTTGCCCAGCCAGTCTTCGGCCAGACAGAGACCCTCCGCCAAAGAATAGAGCGCGCCCGCGCCCGGCTCGGCCCATTGCGTGAACATGTTCAAGATGCCGATTCTTCCCAGCTTTTCCGCCTGGAGGACACGATGCACGTCCATGACGTTAGGCGCGTAGCGCGCCGGGAACAGCAGGCGCAGCCTGCGGCCTCGTGCCTGAAAGAAAACGTGCAGCCGCTCCAGACGCGCGCGTTCCACCGCGAACCAGCCGGGAATGCCCACCTCCATTTTACGCTCTGCCGCGCCCATTGCCGCGTCCTCCATCTCTTTCGTCGTGCAGGTCAGAATCGCCGCGTCCGCATTTATCGTCTCAAATTCCTTTACGGATGCGCATGGCACTAGCTCAAGGCCGGACACGGCGCATCCTGCTTTCGCCAACGCGTCCGCGAAACCGTCAGTTCCCAACAGAATAATCCTCATTTTGAGCCTTCCCTTCTGATATATACTGGTGAAATGTACGCGGCGTTTCCATCGAACTGGCGAACCTCCATGTGATAGAGCGCGGCTCCATCTTCCGGGAGGGTCCATTCTCCTTCGACCAGATATCTGCCCATGGGAACGGCTGAGTGCAACTTGAAAGCCTGCGAATTGTAGGATTTCATCTGTCCACTCAGGCCGTGATCCAGAAGGTCGCCGATGGTTTTGCATATTTTTCGGCCATTGATTTCCCATTCCACCAGCGTGTCGTTTCCGCCCTCAATTTCGATGATCAGCATGGTAGTGGAGGGACTCAAAGTGGAATTGTTCCGGTAGGTTTCACAGTACATCCAAAGCGCGTCTTCACCCACACGCTTCATCTTGAAAGTGGGCCGGTTGATTTCATCGCCTGCGGTGACTCGCTGATTAGGAGAGAGGACGCTTCGCCCGCGCAGACAGGGCTCCACGCTGGTCAGTCGTCCGTTCGCGATGTGAAGCGAGACTTCCCAGGGGTAGGGTTCGTCCAAATTGTCGCCCCAACCCAACTCCAGGCATAGCTTGTATTTTCCGCCCTGCTCTGGCAGACACAGGCCGTCCAGAATCCGTACTGGCTTGAGATTTCGATAGAGTACGACCCGGTCAATGGCGTTTGAAGCATCGACACGGTAGTGAACGGCGTATTTTTGCGCCGGTTCTAATTCCGCGCCCATGGGCTGACCGTTGACATGGAACGCACAACCGATACGCGCGCCGGTAACCGCATAGGTGCGCCGGCAGCGGATTGCGTCGAAAATGGATTCACGGGTGTTTTCCTTAGCGACCACCGCCAGCTTGCCGTCGCCGTAGGAGCCCGGCATGCCTGCGTGATGATCCGTCGAGCCGATAAAACCGAAACGCTTTCCCATTTTAAGCCCCTGATACACTGTATTGCGAGGGTCCAGAGGGCCCATGTCGTGGTAATAGGGAAAACTGGCGCGCTCATGCATGGCGCATCCATGCTTGGAGACAACCTCCACCACAGGGCTGATTCGCTCGTCAAAGCCTTCCCAGTCAATACCGCGGTAGCCTGGGGTGTAACCGATATGATGGGGAATGGCGATCGTTCGCGCCGACTGGGCCGCGATGACGTCTGTCGGCGTTGAAAGACGGGCGATTTTCAGGTTGGAATCAGGCGAAAGAAAGTGGTAATCTCCCCAGCGGGAGGAATGCATTTCAAAGCTGAAGAAGGTCGTTAACGAGCCGGGATCGTTCGCCGCGTCAATGGTCTTCTTGACCGTATCCCAGTTTTTGGCGATTTTTGCAAAGCCCCGCTCGTGAAAGTCTACGAGAAATTCTGTATCCGGCGTGCGTAAAGGAATATCCGGCCAGAACGCGTGGGGCGTAACGCTGACAAAATCCAGATGCGACCGGGCAATCTCCAGCGCGTTTTCCAGGCTTCCAAGTCCGTAAGTGATACCGCAATGATTGTGCAAATCTCCCCAGTAAATGTTCATAGCATAGGAGCCTCCATCCTTTTAATAAAACAAAACCAATTGTACAAAAGACGATTTTGTTTTATAATAAATGCGGTTTTTTAACGATTTGTTTCAATATAATTATACTTTGAAACGAACATCGAAATCTCTCAGTATATTGGTTAAAAATAAAAGGATATTGTCGAAGGAGGATATACCGGTGTCATCGTATCCGATAGAGAGCTATGAAAGCTCCCCCAATTTCTGGATTATCAATCGTATTGGAAATGAGTCGCGGCGGCCGCGATATTTTAACGAAACGCTGCCCTTCTCCAGCATGGTACCTTACCGTCTGACAGAACGAAATGTGTTTTCCGATGACGATGTGCCCCTGCATTGTTCCTCCAGTCTGGAAATTGTGCTTTACGAGAATGTGTCGGGGAATGTGGTTGTAGACAATCGCCACTTGTACATCGAGAACAATACGGTTGTCATCAGTCCTCCCATGGCCGTGCATGGCAATTGGGTGACAGGGACTTCAGGAAAGATCTACTGCCTTCAGATATCCATCGAATCCATGACCCATTACATTCAAATTGACAACTTTCTTGCGGAAAAAGGGCTCTCTCTTCAAAATGTGCCCATGACCATTCCGGAGTATGATCGCCTGCGCGAGTTGTTCGATGAACTCTTTGCTTACGATCAGAACGTTTTTCGGCGTAATATTGCCGTTCTTTCAATTATCGAAGTTCTGGCGTCGCACATTCCCTGTGCGGATGAGTGTGTCGAACAAATTAACGCCTCCAAGGAGGAATTGAAGATGTTGATCACGTGGACGCACAGCAGTTTTGCGCAAAAGATTACGCTGGATGATGCTGCGGCGGTGGTGAATTTCAGCAAACACTATTTTTGCAAGTGGTTTAAAAAGAACACAGGAATGAATTATATTCAATATCTGAAGCGGGTGCGGGTCTACAACGCGAGTATGCTGCTGCTCTCTGGAAAAACGGTCAGTGAAGCGGGCTATGCCAGCGGCTTTGAAAATATGTCCTATTTCATAAAGTGTTTCAAGGAAATTCGCGGCTGTACGCCGAAGAATTTCGTCGAAGGGGTCAGGGCTCACAACGAATAAATCGTTTGAGCGTCAGAGGGTCCCGTAATCGCGGTGGAGGCGTTTCAGAAGGCAAGCGACGTAAGACCAGTCAGTGAAGAAGGAAGATGCGATAATTTGCAAACCGGAAAAGAGCCACAATCGTTTTCCGGTGCCAGTCGAAAGCGCTTTAAACGCCTCTCCATCGACTTTAATAAGTTGCATCCCTCCTCGGTCAGAATCCGGCTTGTGGCATGAAACTGCCTCCTTATTTGACACAGAACCAGAAAAAGATTTGTTCAAGGTTCAGCGCACAAAAACTAGACCCTGAACGCGCAATGGGCAAGGTTATTTTGAAATCGGGAACAGGACGCGTTTTTTATATAGATGTTTGAGAGTAAAAATAGGTTGCGTATGGCACCCAAATATGAATCGTCAATTTTGTTTTACTTAAAAGCACTGTGAATATGTATACTCCATAACATTTCGTTGTAAGGCGTCACGTAATACATGACAATTTATCGCTGGAGGAACCATGGTGGTTCATCCATGACCCAAATAACAAGGCGAAAAATCATAAATCACGATTGTCAGAAGAAAACAAACCAGAAACAGGTAAACGATTGGATATATAAGTATCCGCGCTCATAGCGTTTTTGTTGTTTTTAATTCAAAAAAGGACCCAGACATCATATCAATATCCGAGTTCCTATCTGGAGGTGCCATCCGGATTCGAACCGGAGAATAAAGGTTTTGCAGACCTTCGCCTTACCACTTGGCTATGGCACCGTGTGTGGAGCGGTAGACGAGATTCGGACTCGCGACATCCACCTTGGCAAGGTGGCACTCTACCACTGAGCTACTACCGCACACATGGTGCCTTGGGGCGGAATCGAACCACCGACACGCAGATTTTCAGTCTGCTGCTCTACCGACTGAGCTACCAAGGCAAATGGCGACCAAGAAGGGTCTCGAACCCTCGACCTCCAGCGTGACAGGCTGGCGCTCTAACCGACTGAGCTACTTGGCCGTGTTGTGGTGGGAACAACAGGGCTCGAACCTGTGACCCTCTGCTTGTAAGGCAGATGCTCTCCCAGCTGAGCTATGCTCCCCCAACCGTTCCGCATCCTGCGGCGACGTCCATTATCATAACCTACAAAGTGGAATTTGTCAAGAATGTTTTTCGAAAAAATCATAAATTTTTTGTAGGCGCGTCAAACATAGGTTACAGCAAGTTCGAAAAGAGCAGTCAAGGGAAA
>ERZ1026860.673-NODE-673-length-20770-cov-4.964132_pt1 | contig 20770 bp, 22 predicted proteins | sample MGYA00380160_ERZ1026860 | MGnify/ENA primary metagenome ERZ1026860 (study PRJEB33269, sample SAMEA4719796) | human gut metagenome | biome: human-associated habitat; feature: organic feature; material: feces | place: Cameroon | collected 2013-10 ... | reverse complement strand
GCGTTGCTTCCGCGCTTGCAAAATACTGATTGCGCAGTGCAGGCGTTCCGACCGCAACACCGTCCGTTGCGTACTTCGCCTTGTTGACGGTTTGGTTTGCTATGTTCGATGTGGTGATAGCCGTGGATTTGTCCTGCTTTGTGTCTTGCAGGTTTTTGTCGGCGGATATCCACGTATACCCCGTAGCCGCCGCCCCTGTGCAGTGATAAACAAGCTTTGCCGCCGTGTCGATGTACTCCTGCCCGACTACGCCGACGGTCGATGTCGTCGGCGGCGCGGTGCCGATGATGGGCTGAGCGTTGCCGAGAAGATTGAGCGCTTCATTGACCGTCGGATCATCACTCGTAAGCCCCAAAGCTGTTTTTGTCTCGTCCGTTAGCAAATTGGATTTTGACAGCGGCGTTCCGACAGTCTCGCAGCCGTCGGGGTTCAGCGCAATATCCAGCGTTGCATTTCCTACAAGCAACTGTGTTCGCCATTCTGAAAAGCTCTCAGGCAGCGACGAGGGCGCTTTGAGTTTCCTTGACGTGCCGTTGCCTTTGATTACAGTGTTTTTCAAATGCTTTCCTCCTATTCTCCGCAATAATACAGATTAACGTATTCAAATGCGGCAACTGTTTTATCTATCTCGTCATACAATGACTGTTCCAACTCGGTAAGTGCCGCGTCTATGAGATAGAGCAGATACTCAATGTCATTCGCAGTAGAGAACGTGAGATTGCGCATGCTCGTCGGTACTGTCGGCGCGTCGGCTGGCAATGTAAGCTGTTCTCGCAGCTCGGTAAGGTTAGCGAGGTATGTTTCCATTGCCGCCTGCATCGGTATGGCCGTGACCGTCCAATCGGTCTTGGGGCTGACCGTGATGCTTTCGGGGTCATACGGAAGAACAACCGTCACGTCATTGCCGCCGCCTCGCGCTGCGCTGTATGCCGCTACCCTCTGCGGCAGCGTTTTCATTTGCTGCGCGATATACGAAACGGCCTGTCCGACGCGGTTCAGGTCGGTGTAGTTATACGCGCCCTTCATACCGGCCATATATTCCGTTTTCTCCGCGTCCGTCAGGGCACTCAAGCCTCCGGCAAGTATCTTTCCCTTTAGCTCGTAAACGCGGTCTACATCGGCTTGTGTGCGGTCATATACAAGGTTGTCGATCACACTCATATCAAAGCTTTCACCTTTACCTTTCCGCTCAGAGAGCCGTTAAATGTTATCTCATCAACCAGCACGAGCGCGTCCATCTCGTCGGTGTACATGGTCTGCAAGCCTATAATGTCGCCGACCTCAAGCTCAGGATTGCCACGATACGCCGCATCATAAGTGTTGCGCATTGTGAGGTACTTTTTGACATGCTCGGCAAGCGCGGCGCACATATCGTCGTTGGTTATGAGAGGGTTTGCTTCCTTGTCGGTTTCTCCGTCCAAATTCACGGGGTAAGAAACGACCACCGAGTTTTCAGACAAAGTTTTACCTGTTATGGTCACGGTTTTAGTGCCGGAGGATAACACCAAGTCGGCAGCTCTCGCATATATATCGGAAGATACAAGCGTACCGCCGGTAACCGTGATTTGTACATCCGCTGCAAGACCTGAGAATTCAATATGTAGGTTGGTCTCGGCGGTCGTTCCTTCAAACAGTACGCTGCTGTCACCATTGGCCGTATAAGCGTATTTGGCAACAGTAACGGTCTTGAGCTGATCGATTTTTGACAGCGTTTGACTGTCTTCGGATATCGTTGTGAAGTCCAGCGTGTAATCCGTCTCGCGGTAATAAACCTTACTCACTCGCGCTCGGCGATAAGGCAAACCGCTGAGAACAGTGACCTCAAACTTTGTGCAGTCAAACGCAAGCGAGCTTGTAATGACCTTTTCGGCAGACGTTATGCCGCTTACGACTTTGGTATCAAGCAGCGTATCACCGCTGTAATACTTGACCTGCACCGACGAGGGGTATTCGTCTATCGGCGTATCAAAGCACAGCGTGAGCACCGGCAAATCGTGTGATACGTCGAACACCTTAGTAAACACCGGCGCTGTGCCGTAATTTCCGCTGCCGTCCGACATGCTCTGACTTACATAGCCGCGCCCCGATGCGTCCTCACTTTCGATAAGCACTTGTTCTTCCCCGCCATCAAGCGTCCAGCGGTTGAGCTCAAGCGTAATATAGGTATTATCAGTCTTGTTGCCTTTATCAACGCTGTTCCACTCGCTGAACCACATATGACCGTTATCAGACCATGTACCATTGTATATGCCGGTAATCGTTACGCCAAACGGCTTAATGTGTATGATGTTATCGTCATCAGTAAACAGGCGACAGCGGCAAGCGTGAGCTATAAGCTGCAAGCAATTCATGTGCGTGTCGATAGGCAGCGCGGCAGTGGTTTTCATTTGCTTAAGCGCAGGGTCTATTACCCAGGGATGCGTTCCGCGCTCGGTAAGCGTCAGGTCTGCATCAAGCAGCACTTCTTCTGCCATGTCGTAAAAGGTCTTTTCACCTAACTTGCTCTTGTAAAAGCTACCCGTCAGACTGCCGATAAGCCCCGTGCCGGTAAACGCAGCCTGATTTTTCGCGGCTTTGGGCTTGCTGTTCAAAACGTACTTATCGCCTTTAGTCCACTCAACATTTCCGTCAGGCAGCTCATAGCCAAAGCTTATAGTTACCGGTGAGTTTTTATCGACATAGGCATACATGCCTGTAGGGTTATCGGGATCGTATTTGTGCTCGTAATCCAGTATCGTAAACTGCATTGTTTCTTTCGGCAGTCTGCGGCTCAAGGGATCTACATCATGCGACTGCTTCGTCGATACGATATCGCTGTTGGTAAATGTCTTTTCAACGCCGTACATAATGCGTTCCAAGCGCGGGCGGCGATAAGGAAGCATATTGCCAAACACCAGTTCTATCTTGTCACACGAAGCTACGCGAGTCTCAAAAGCGGCCTCAGTGTCAGTTACACTTATTGCTTTATTTTCGACTACTTCATTATTAAGATAAAACTTTACGGTAATCTCAAGCGGCCACTCTTTAGTGCGCGTATCAAAAATAAACGTAAGCCCCGCGAACGTGTGAGGGTCGGTAAACTCCCTTGTAAGCACTGCGCTTGTGGTAAAAGCGCCGTTTGCATTACTTATAAGCGTAGATGTAAAGCCGTCTTGCCGCGTATTGCCCGTGTTTGATACCAGAATGATTTGAGAACCGTCAAGCCCCCACCTGTTCAGCTCCAACGTCGCATAGGTTTCTTCATAGTCATATTCGTAATCTATCGTGTCAAATTCCGAATATCCCTGTGCACCGTTGCTCTCCCACTCGCCGTCTGTAGCTGCCGCTACGTCAACGTTTGAAAACGCGACTTTCACATACGAACGGTTTCTGAGCATAGACCTCATGCTCACCTTGTAAGCATCGCTCACTTGTTTCACGGTCTACACCCCCTTAGAACGGCTCGCCGCAATCGATAAGATTAACTTTGCAATTGATATAATCCAACGGCAAGCCGGTTTTCGGGTCAAGATGAAACGGCTCGGCTGTGCGGTCACCGGGGTACATCTTTCGCGTTGTCCAGCGGTTATTCACCATATCGGGATAGCTCACAGTCACATAAAATCGGCTGAACTCTTTCAATATAGCCGACCATTGAGCAGCGGTAAGATAACCCCATTCAAGGTTATTTATCTTCTGCTGCTCGCGGCCTACAACCTGACCGACAACGACTGCATTTGCATTTCGGGCTGAGTCAACAATAGTGGCGACCATTAAATTTAGCCCCCGTCGAGGCGTGGGATATGCCTTGCCGTTGATTTTTATAAAGCTGTTCATATCCTCACGCCTCCTTAATAAGCGTTTGCAAACGCACCGACATTGACTCTGCGGCCTCTGCTCTGATTGTATCGATCATAAGAATGGCCTATCGCGTCATCGCCGATATAAACATCCATATCCTTAGACTCAACCACGTTGATAAGCGAATATATAGCAGCGATAACGCCGTCGTTTGCATTGGTAACACCGGCTGATATGCCCTCTACGATTTGGTCGTTGTTGGCTACCGCCGTTCTGCGCCCCATCGTACCTACCATCTCAGCGCCGGACTCACGGGCAATAAACAACTGCCCTTCGTTCGGAAAACCGCCCTCCGCAAAGCCAAGCGCACTGCCAATTGAAGATGCAGCATTTGAAAGGCCGTTTGATATGGCACTACCAATACTGGACAAAGCGTTTCCTATCGCACTAACAGCACTCTGTGCCGCAGCTACAGCGCTGGCAAACGCCCCTTTTACTGCACTCACACCGGCAGAAACAATACTTTTCATTTTGTCCACAAAGCCGATAATGGAGTCTACAACATTTGAAATATGAGTTTTTAATGCATCCCAAATACTACAAATCATTTCTTTCATGGAACTGAATATTGAAGTCGCATTAGACTTAATTCCATTCCAAGCACCAGAAAGAAAAGACTTAACATTATTCCATACAGCACTTGTGTTAGTTTTTGTATTATTCCACGCATTTGTGATAGTGGTATTAACACTGCCAAAAACCGAGCTTGCAGTAGCTTTAATCGTATCCCACACTCCGGAAAGTGAAGACTTAATAATATCCCATTTTGACGTGGTATCAGTACTTACATTATTCCATGCACCGCTGATAGTAGTTTTTAAATTTTCCCACGTAGTGTTTGCTCGCGTTTTGATGTTATCCCACGTGTTTGAAAGCAAAGTCTTAATATTGTCCCATTTAGTGGAGGTATCAGTACTGACGTTGCCCCACGCCATTGAAATAGTGGTTTTAATACCATTCCAAGTATTACTTGCTGTAGTTTTTATACTATCCCAAGTATTAGAAAGCGAGGTTTTAATATCATCCCACTTTTCTTTTGTGTCGGTTTTGATATTTTCCCACTTTTTCTTAAATGTATCTTCTACAGATTTAAGAGTTTTTTCTACCTTTTTGGGTAAGAAATCCCAGTCTAACGCAACAGACGTGGCCAACGACGCAGCACCGGCCATAATAAGACCTATCCCGAGCCCTGCGCCAACGCCCGTAAGCAGCAATATAACGCCAAGCGCCAGTAAAGCCCCTCCGACTATGCGTGTGATTTTGGTAATTGTTTTTCTGACCTCTTCAGGTATCTCGTTCCATTTAGGTTCAACCGAGCTTGCCATCATTAATGCGCCAGTAGCCAAGAGCGCAAGGCCGATAGGTATGTTAGTACCCGAGAACGCCAAGAGCGCACCGAACGCTATAAACGCAATTGATACTGCTGCTGTTATTTCTGCAATAACGCCTTTTATATTGTCCGATAATTTATTCCAATTCGGTACAACAGCTGTAGCCATAGTCAATGCACCAGCTGCCAAAAGCGCGAGACCTATAGGCAGGTTAATGCCCGAAAAAGCTAAAATTGCACCAACAGTTATAAACGCTAACGATACAGCAGCGGTTATAATTGCTATTACGTCCTTCACTTTTTGAGGCAACTTGTCCCAATTCATGAGCGCGTTTGTTGCAATGCCTATTGCACCAGCTGCTATGAGTGCTATGCCTAAAGGCACATTTACGCCTGATAAGGCCAACAATGCACCAACCGCGATAAGCGCACCGAGTACAATGCCTTTAATTGTAGTCAGAGCATCCCTAATATGATCTGTGCTCTTTTTCCAATTGATAATTGCCGCAGTCACAAGTGCAGCAGCACCAATTGCCATAAGAGCAATGCCTAAAGGAATGTTTGCTCCTGAAAACGTCAGAATTGCACCCAACGCGAGCAATGCGCCGCCAACCACGCCGAGGATTAAAGCCAATGTATTTGCAATTCCGTCGGTCATGCTATTCCAATTCAGTTTAATTGCGACAGCTAATCCAGCAGCACCAGCCGCCATAAGAGCTAAGCCGAGAGGTATATTTGCGCCGCTAAGCGTTAAGAGTGCGCCAACTACAAGCGAGGCTCCTGATACGATAACGAACAGCTGGGCAAGTGCTTCCTCAATGATACTTTTTAGTTTATCGATTTTCATCTCAATTGCATCGCTGAGGAAATCGTATTCAGGCAGTTCGAATTCAAAACCGCCTCCACCGCCTCCGGCACCACTGCCAGAAGATGATTTGTCTTCCGGCTTGAATACATTCAGCTCGTCAAAACCGGCAGTGTACTGTTTAAGCTTTTTCGCAGCATCACCGGCACCTTCGAGGTTATCCTCAAGAGCACCAGCGCCGCCTGCTGCATTATCAAGGCCAGAATAGTCAATGTCCGTTAACTTAAATCCGAACAAACTTGCTATAGCATTTGCTATTTCTCTTATAACTCTCAAAATAGCAATCGCTACGGGGAGTATCGCATTGAGCATCGGGATAAAAATATCGCCTATTGCTCTCGCGCACATAGTGAACTGCGCCTGCAATATTCTGAGCTGATTAGCCGGGGCTTCAAGCGAACGTGCCATATCGCCCTGTGCAGTCGTTACCTGTGTCATAATGGCGTAATAACGCAGCTCGGCTTTCTCGGCCTGAGTCATTGCCGATACGCTCTCTTTGATACCCAGCGTATACGCCGTCTGCTGCAAACGTGCCTGAGACAGGTCATAGCCCAACCTACGCAGCGGCTCAAGCTCGCCGGAAATGCCGGACTGCAATTTTAACATCGCATCTTCAACGCTTATATTAAAGAATGAGCTTATATCATAGCCTAATTGCGTCAGGTTCTTGCTCATCGTGTATGCTCGATCTGAAACAGAACCAAAGCCCTCTAAGAGCGTATTGAATATACCCTGATTGCGCATCCACTCGGCAGGGTCAATACCCATGACCTCAGATACAGTCTCGGCGTATTTCTTTGCTTGTTCGGCATATTTGCCCATTGATGCAGTGAAAAGGTTTAAGTCTTCCTGATATTTATTCGACTCTGTAATAGCCGAGCTTATCAAATTCGACACCGTGCGCAGCGATAAAGCAACGCCGCCCAGCTTGAGAAGTCCTGCCGCTTTGCCGAATTTGCCAACGATTTTCTTACCCTTTTCACTGGACGAGATAAGTTTCTGAATTTTCGACGGAAACGCCGAGAAACCGTTAGACACTTTCTGCATTTCGTCGGCCAACGGTTTCATTGCCGTAGCCAGCTCCGACATTTGCCGCGTGAATTTATCAAGGTCAACTTTTTCAAGCTCTCCGACAACTTCGGGGAGCTTTTTTAGTTGATTAATAAATGTAGTCAGTTTCGATTTTCCGAGCTCGGAAAGCGGCCTGAGACCGTCCGCGAGGCCGACAAGCTTATCTTTTGTGCTTTCGTTAACACCGGCTAAAGCATCGTTTATCGCCTTTATCTGGTTGGCAATAGAAGATGATATAGTAACCTTTCCAACGCCCTTAAGCACATTGAGCGCACCTGCCAGAGATGAAATCTTACTTGCTGCATCCGACTGACTAAAGCCCTTTAAAGCATCGTTTAATTTTCTAATGCTGTCAGCAGTCTTGCTAAGTCCGCCCGTGACGCCTGATGTAGCGGTTTTCAATGCCTTGAGTGTATTTATCAGAGCTTCCAAGCCTTTGACCGTATCTTTGCTGTCATTGACTATCTCGAACTCCAAGCCCTGAATTTCTACATTATCAGCCATCCGTTACACCACCTTCTTCTTTATATTTCTTGTTATTTGACATCATAAATGCCTGCATAAACGCTTTTGCCTTTTCGTCCTGCCTCTTTTCAACCACCTGTTTCTTGCGCGTTTCATCGTTCCTGCTAAACAGTTCATAAGGCTGATTTGCATACGGCGTAGGCTTAGTGCCCTTCTTAGCAAACGCTCTCAATATGGGCGCAACGTCAATCAATGCTTCATAAAAATAAGCGCCCTGTAACCACGCATCTTGATTTTTTAAATCCTGTTTTATCTGCGCTGCACGGCGGTAATATTTAACTAAATCGCAATCTTGCTCCCAGTACTGTTCATAGGTCATACCTATAGACAGGTAATACGGAAAAAGCTCATAAAACTTATCTGTGTAAGCAAAACGGGGGATGGGGCTTCGTTCGCCTCCACCCCCCACGTTCACGGAAGAATGGCCGCTTACCAGCCAGCCTTCCAGCTCAGGTTTCCCTCATCGTTCTCCTGCTCGGGTTCGTCAAGCAGTGCCATAAGCGGCTCGTTGTACATATCCACAAGTGCGCCTATAAGCTCGTCCTTGTGGTTCAGCTTTGCATAAATTGCATCAATCACATCACGCTTAACAAAACGATGATGTGCAAGAAACGCACCCGCAAAAAGTGCGGGAAGAAGTGTCATAGGCTTACGCTCCATGTCAGCAGCCACAAAGCCGTTTTTCTCCATGAGCTCAACTGTCTTTCGGGTAAATTCCAGCGTATATGTAACGCCGGAAACAGGATCGTTAATAGTAAGCTGTTTTGCCATGATAAATCCTCCTTATCAATTTGGCTTGTAATCAGGTGTCAGAGAAAGCAATAGGTGTAGACGGCGCGATGGTAATGGTCATACCCACGACTTCATTTACGCCGCCGCCGACGGGATAAACAGAAAGCTCGCCGTCAAAGCTAAACTTACCGTTAGAGCCATCCGGGGTAACAGTGCCGGAAACCTCCGTGCCGCCGAACCATACCGCATAGCTGGCTTTCTTGCCCTCAAGAGCCTTGAGCGTCTTGAAAGTCGCCATGTCGTAGTTTGCGGAAAACGACAGACCATCAAGAGACTGAATACCAGCAATGTAGGTCTGCATATTATCGCTCAGAGTAGTAGTTTCAAGCATCTCAGGCTCGCCGCCGAGATCGGGGAACTCCTTGATATCAACGAGCTTTGACCAGGTATCACCTGTGTCACCTTTCTTCATCAGAAAGACTTTATATGTACTTATCGCCATGATTTACCTCCTATAAAGATTTGTACCGTCCGTTTCAGCCTTGTATCGGGCAACGAGCCGGTAAATTGTCGCATTTTCCATGTTGGGAACCGGCGAAAGCGATATTCGCCTAAAATTTTTTGAATACATCAAATTGTCGATGAACGTTATGATCTCGCGGCAGGCTGCTTTCTTACCAACGCTCTTGTTTGAGTAAACATTCACTTCGTACATCAATGTTGAAAACTCAACGTCGCCGCTATCCATATGCGCCTGTGTCGTGTAATTATCTTGCTCGACAATACTCACATATGGGAAATCAGGCGGAGCGTTTACATATTCGCCGCTTACGATAACACCGGGGAATTTACCTCTGAGCGCTTTAGCTATAGGCGTGTATATCTGATTTTCAATGTCAGTCATTTAAACACTTCCTTTGCCAAAGCAATTAAGTTTGCTTCCAATTCCTTTACGGTTTCATACATCGGCATGTTTGCCGGATTGCCTCGCGTAATAACAACTGTACTGCCGTTAGGCTTTTCTCTGACAATGCCATTAGAGCCGGGTTCGCCGTAATAACCCCATGAAGATTGCTTGCCGTGACCTTCTCCGTACTCGCCGCGGACCATGCCCAGTTCAGCCGCTTGCGGATGATTGTCAGGATAGGTAACGCCTGTACCGAACTCTATAAACAACGTCGCAGTGCCCGTAGCAACTATTGCCATAGTGTTTCTGTCTCGTTCTTCGATCTTCACCACAACATCATTCGTGCCGTCATAGATAGCAGTGCTAAACTTAGCGCTTGCCGCGTTATAGCCCATTTTCGCCAAACGCCTCAAAAACTCGTTTGAGCGTTCTTTGAGCCACACGTTATATTCGTTCACGCTTTTTATCAGCTCCGCAACACCGGCATTAGACAGCGGTACAACGACCTTTTTCACGACACATCCACCTTTTTGACCGCATACGCGATGGCATTAAGTGATTTTGCAACGCGCTTTACAACGTAGTCATAAAGCGGAGTGCCGTCCTCGCCGTACTCAGGCAGTTTATCGACAAACAAAACCGAGCTTTCGTCAATCGGGCAAGTCAGGTCATCGGTAACGATCACCTTGTCATAACCCGCGAAATTGCCGAATTGCTCTATCTGTGCCGTGCCTGTAGCTGACGAAACATTAGCTCTCAACTTAACGGCGGGTTTGTAAATCAACCTTGAGCCGCCTGTTTCATTGCCATATTCATCCTCGACAATTTCTTTGCGGTCATAAAGCTGATACCAAAATGCCACCTTGTTTCGCTCTAATATTTTCACGCGTCACCTCCGAGAGTCGACGCAAAAGGCACGATATCTCTCAGCAGCGCAGAGGGGATATCGGCATTATCATAGGTGCGCGTTATTCCATTTTCACCATGTGCCGTTTCCCCTTCTGCTCCGCGTTTGTTGATTAAATAAACTGCAATCTCAACTTGAACATACTCATAGCATTCAGGCACATTCTGCGTAGCAAACGTAAAGGGATATGCTTTCCTGCAAACCTTATCCCCGGCGATTTTAAGGTAAGTGGACAGAGTGCTTTCATCTGTCTCGCCGGTCATAGCTTTAATCATTGCCAGTTTTTCAGTTTCCGTCATACTGTCCACTCCTTTCAATCAAATGTCTTTATCAGCCGCCGGTAGAGGCAGTGGTTTTAAAATCGGCTGCATTTGCAACAAACACACTGCGGCTGTAAGTAGGTGCGGTAAACGAGGTTGAAATGCCAGTAAACTTACCGTGATACCACTCAGGACCGTGATCGAGACCAATCTGACCGAAAAGCTGATATTTCTGACCTGCGCCGGTCTTAGCAAGCTCTTCAAGGAAGAAGTTGCCCTTACCGGGAACGGGCTGGAACACAGGTGCGAGAACGTCGAGGTTCAGCAGCAGTGCAGTACCGCTGGGCAGGTATTCACCGAGATATAGGTAAACAACGCCTATCGGGGTAACGACGCTCGACAGCGCGATACCGTTGATCTCACGAGACGCAGGAACTACCGACAAGCCGTTCTGTACCGCATCCGCGTTGATCTGGAACATGGTAGTTGCATCGCACCACAGGCACAGGCCAGTAGTGGGCGCGTTCTGACCATAGATTTTCTTGACCATATCTGCGATATTCCACAGGCCGAGAGGCTTAGATGCCATTGCCTTGGTGTTGGTAGTAATAGCAGGAACGAGACCACGGGTCTTGTTGATCTTGCTGTCATCGGTGGCCTTGTTATATACGCCGTTGATGAAGGTATACTCGATATCGGCATTGATCTTCATCATCTTTGCAGCGACCTGAAAATCAAGCTCGTTCATGGGGTTAGCTTCCTGATTAGCAATGTTGACGCCGCTCAGAGTGCCCATGTTCGACTGCTTTGCATAAGAGATGCCTACGCTCTCCTGAAAGATCTGAGTAACATTCGTTTTCTGCTCACGAGTTACTACGGTTGCGTCAGGCGCAGTAAGCGACGCGGTCTCACTGATAGCAGGCTGAGCGCCGCCGCCGGAAGTGAACTCCTGACCGGTAACGAACTCAACGTGATTGGTCGTCTTTGCTCTGCCGCCTATGATCGAGGACAGCGGAGTACGGGTATTGCCCTTGTTAAAAAGCATTCCGGAGTAGTTAAGTACCCCAAAACTTGTAGCAAAAGTATCTGCCATAATTGGTTTTCTCCTTTATTCATTCTGAATTTGCGCCTCTGCCTGAGCTTTGAGGCGCGTGTAATACGCAGCCGCCGTAAAATCTCCGGCCTTCTGCGCGTTTGAAATCTTTTCGTCGTAATTTACAGACTCGTTGCCGCCCTGACCGGGCGCAGGTCTCGGAGTCTTTTTAAGAGCATCTGCTTTGACTCTTTTCGCGTAATCATCAAGAAACTTCTGATTATTAGCAAAAACCTTTTCGCTGTTGCCCTCTGCCATTGCCTTAGCGGTTTCCTCTGCAAGTGCTTCGTCATAGCCCTGAGCAATAAACTTAGCTTTATACTCAGAAACCTTTTTGCCCTCGCGCAGCTCGTCAAGCTCTTTCTGCATCTGCGCGATGCTGTCAGCCTGTTCCTGCTTCTTGCGCTCGTCTTCCGAAAGAAGCTCATTATGCTTTTTCTTCCACGAAGCGGCCTCGGAATTGGCTTTAGACGCTGCGGATTTGTACTTTTCCAGCTCTGTCGAATTGTCGTTATACTCGAACGCTTCGAGAGCCTTGATTTTCTCCTCGGCGGTCATGTTTTCATAACCGTCAATACTGCTTACATCGATTTTTGCCATGATGATTACCTCCTGCGTTTAACAAGGCTGTTCACTCAGCGCTATTTTCTGTTTTTGGTGGGGTTGTCTCCCCTCTGCGATTTATGTCTTCCCTGACAATTAACGCCTCTCGGCGATTGAATACTTTTTGTTGCTGCCTTTCTCATACCGCACACAACGGTGAGCTTTCATGAACACTCCGCAGAGCTCAGGGGCAACAGGAAGGAAAAAGAGAATAACAAAAAAAGGACTACCGACATCTTTTCGATATCGATAGCCCCTAATTGGCTGTTCCTAATACCCTATGTAATAGGCTGTTCGTATTTAGTTTTGCTTTTGATTTCCCAAACGCAAATTTTATTGTTCTTTACGCCAATCTCAATCCTGCTGCGTTGGTTTAGCGCCTGTTCTATCGCCGTTATCATCTCCGGCGTTAACTGCATTACCGTTCTCGGTTTTATCTCCATCAACTATTACCTCCGCAGCCTTTTTCTGCTGCTCTTCCATGTACTCCACGCTCATTCTGTATGCAAGCTGCGGATCACTGAACAAACCGCAGTGCGTAAATGCCAGCACAGGCGCGATTTTAGGATTAGCAAGCATCATAGTCAATACATTCGCTTTTTCAGTAATATTCTCATAATTTCGCCTTGTAAAACGAATTTCAAGATTTGAAAGCTTCAAACTCAAATCGCTTAAATCTCGGCAAATACGCAGCAGCAGTTTAAGGAACTCTTTCTCTGCCTTTTTGAAAACAAGCTCCGTGTCCTTAGCTCTCGCCTCAGCGGATGACCAACCATCGCGCATGATAACAGCCGAGCCAGTGTCCGAAGTTGAAGAACCGCCGTTTCTGTTCGGCATTCCGCAAATCGTCAGCACGGTATTATACATACTGTCGACAAGCGTCTGAGTTTGCGTTTGGTTCATCTCGGAAGTGAGATAATCGATTTCCGCTTTAAACTGAGGGTCAATGTCTTTGAATTTGATCGCACCCTCGTTGCGGAGCTTTGAAAAATCATCACTTGAGATATCAACGTTATGGAAAAGCATAAGCGCCTGGATAAACTGCTCGATACCGTCGATGCGGTTACTCTCGGTCGTGTTTATAGCATCCAAAAGCGGCAGCACAATTTCAAAAGCGCCGAGCCTTGCAGCATTTGCAGGGTATTCAATGATCGGAATACCAAGTACCTGATCTTCGCTGCGCGTGATAGTGGACAGGTTCTCTATCTCGTAATAATGATCCCGCGTATAGCAGGAATAAACAAGTGTTCCGTCCTCGCGGAGTATGTACTTTACGCCCAGCAGCGCCGGATTGCCTAACTCGCTCGAATAGACTACAAAAGCAAAGCGCGGGTCAAGCGTAAAAATCTCAAACGGCGCTTCATCTTCCTCTGTGCTTACATTCACATCAGGCAAGACCATCCGATAAGACGTACCGCAAATATGAAACCAGTCCGCAAGTTCTTTGTCTTTAGCAGCTTTGTCTTCGGATATCACATAGCCGTTAAGCCTTAACACCTTAGACGCAATGCTCTCATCGTCACCACGGCTGACATACTGTACAGGCTCTCCCATAAGATACCCGACTTTGAACGATACGATTTCATTAGCACGGTTCTCCACAATCTTGTTGCAAATCTCCGGCCTTACGTCCTTAACTCTGTGAATAATCGGCTGATCTCCGCGATAATAGCGATAAAGATAATCGATATCCGCGCTATTCTGTAGGTGCACAATTAGCGCTTTTTTAAGAACATCAACTATATTTTTTGCGTTGATCTCGGTAACATCCGTGTATATAACACGCCGTCCAAACAACATTCGTCCCGCTATTTGTGCCACCCCCTTTTCTGAATTTTACATTATTATATTTTTAGTTCCATGTAAAGTAAAAACAACGCAATTTGTGTTTTTGTAATATTTGTAAACAGCTTTTTTCTTAGCAAGGCCGTTTAAACACTTCCACTTTAGCACCGTTCAAGCTCTGAGCAAACTCCGCAAACATGGCCATTCCGTCAGGTACGTCGTCATGCTTATTTTTTCCGGCTACAGTATAAGAGCAAAGCATGTCCATCATCCGTCCGTAATCCGAATTTCGCTTATATTTGCTCTCGTCCAAGAACAGACAGTGTTCCTTAATCCATGCTGAATTTACAATGATCTTTGTCTCTTTGTTCGCCGTTGTAAACTTCGTCGTGATGTTGGTAATGCCGCCGAGCCTTTTAACCTCGCCTTGAATTTTCTCAGCCACGCGGCGACCGGCTGAGTTACTTTCAAACCGGCACATGTTAACCTTATCGCGCACAAGAATATCCGCTAACCGAGCATCTACCGTATCAGGCAGACCGTTATCGCAGATACAATCACCGATATAGTAATCCTGCCCGTACACATAGCCTATAGGTAAAAACGCATAGTCAGTGCCTTTATCCTTAGTATCGCATACGCCGATAACAGCATCCGGCTCCTGCGTAGGCAGTTCAAAGAAACGACGCAATTCTTCAGGATGATAAATAAGCCCTTCCCTCTCTATCGGCTGGTTCATGTACAGTGCTTTCCAGCTTACTGAGTCCATAATGTCTCGCTGCTCACGATAAAACTTTGTAGTAAACCCCACGCCGTAATCATAATCAAAATTGCTCTCGTCGTTCTCATTCATAGCCGGAAAACGGATAAATTTTGCTCGTGGATTATTTTCATACTCCCGCTCCAAGCGGCCTATAACGTCGTGTACGCTCCACCGAGTAGCAATGTGGAGCTCTTTGCATTTATCGCCGATTTTACGCTGCCGCAAGTCAGTGGTATAGGTTTCCCACAGCTTATCGAGCCGCTCCTTAGAAAGCGCGACCTCGATGCCCGACACCAAGTCATCACAGTAAAGCAAATTTGCAGCGCGATACAAGCCTGCATTCCCCGTACCTATAGAAGTAAACTCCAGCGTCTCAAATCGTTGACACTTATCAAGGTCGATGCGGCAGTCCTTAGCGTTCGTATTACTGACCTGAACAGCCGGGAACACGTCATGCCAAAGATATTCACCCTGCGCGTCGAACAATCTCAAGCACTCATCATAAACGCCACGCACGAACGAGTTAGAGTGACTGCCAGTAAGGTTCGGGTGATTAGGATCGCGCCCGGCTATCCACGTAAGCAGGAAAATAGCGAGGGTGGTCTTACCGACACCGGGCGGCAAGCTCACCGCTAGTAGGTCGAGCTCATCGTCACCACAAAGCGCCTGTAAAGCGTCCACTATAGGCTTCAGCTGCTTCTTTCGCGGCTGATAAAAGCGCTTATCCGCTTGCCGGTCAAGCTCCATATACGTCAAATAACTGTCAAAATCGTGCGGCGCTTCAAACAGCAGACACTTTCTCCATTGCTCATAAAACGACGCTTTATCTGTGCTCACACGCAGTTGCGCAGCACACTTTTCCTTTAGCGCTTTGTTGGCAGCATGAGCCGCCGCGAAATTCTCAGCTTCCCACGCACGACAAAGCGAGAAAAGATCCCCGTAAGCGCTCTTATCATCAGGCTTCTTATCAATCACAGCGTTTATAGAACCTGCAAGCTTTTCATAATTCACTCTAAGCACCCCAATTCTTGATACACCTTAAATATCTTCGGGAACTGAATAGCTATCCAATCAACCATTTCTTCGTTTTTAGCCCATGATTGATCTGACGCAGTTGCATTCCACTGTAAGCCGCTTTCATTCAAAAACGCGTGTATTATCTCATGACGCAAAGTGCAAGCCTCTGAGCTTCTGCGCACTTCCTCTGCTTCGTCCTTCCAATCCTCGACCGTAGCCAAGTCAAGAATGCAAATCTTACGATCACCAGCACAGCATAACCCGCCGTAATGCATCCTTTCCATATATTCATTTTCGCCCGAACCCACCCGATAAACGGCATACTTCGAGCCCAAAATATCAACCTTACGAATTAATTTCATAAACACCTCCATCAAACAAAAAAAGAGGCTACCCCTTTCGAGATAGCCCCTTAGCTGTCACCCTTGCCCTTGCAAGAGCCTACTTTATAAAATTCTCGGTATTACATACGCTAATAGCAGCGCGATACATATTATCACCAGCATATAGCCGATGAGATTGAAGAAATATTTCATTATGCGTTACTCCCATTCTTGCGGGGGATGCCCATTTCGTCTTCATACTCCCACATTCTACGGTAAAAAGTATTACGACTCACACCCAGCCGTTTAATAGCATGCGCAGTAGTGATCTCATTCTTATACCACGACGCATGAACGTCTTTCAAAAGCCCCTCGTCAATAGCAATAGGTTTTCTGCCTTTATACTTACCGGCTGCTTTTGCTGCCGCAATCCCCTCCGCTTGCCTCTGCAAAGTCTGATCACGTTCAAGCTGTGCCATAGCACCGAACACCGTCAGCATAAATTGACCCTGCGGTGTTTCAGTGTCAATATTCTCTTTCTGCGAAACGAAAGCTACCTTCTTGCTCTTCAACTGCTCAATCAAGCTCAGCAAATCTTTCGTGCTTCTCGCAAATCTGCTAATGCTCTCAACAATAACCACATCGCCCTCACGCACATAGTCCAGCATAGCTTCCAGTTGAGGACGACCAGCGCGGCTTTTACCACTCGCCTTTTCAATATAAATTTTTTCAACGCCGAGCTCCTTCATCAAAATCTCTTGACGAATAGTGTTCTGCTCCTCTGTTGATACACGAACATACCCAACTTTCATTATGCCCAATCTCCTTTGCGTTTTATCTATTACACAATACCACATGCAACATTGTATGTCAATACTTTTTGTGCCCAAAATTTCATAAATAAATCTCTTTTTTTATTTTTGGCGATTTTTGAAATATCACATAAGGTCAATTTGCCTTTTTAATTTTTTCAGTATTTACAAGCGTAACCCCGGCCTCGCTGCGCGTCTCGTTTCCCCCTCCCCCGGCTCCGCTGTCGTGCCCCAATGGGGTATGATTATATGGGCATTGCGCACAAATACCCGCACACATTATTGTGTATATTTTATGGGCAAAATGTGTTGCAAAATACTTGACATATATTTAAATGGGCATTATAATAAGCACGTAAACAAAAAGCGCTCCGGCATCCTGCAAGACTTCCAGAGCGCACCGCCAAGGAGAGCGGCAAATAAATTATAAGGCCGTTCCCATGAAAAATCAAGGAGGAAAGAACCATGAAGCAATATTTCAATGTAACTTTTCAGTATTCCGAAAGCGTGTATTGTGCGAATATCGCCCACGCTGAAACAGTGGCAGACGTAGAAGCCCATTATAGTAAATACGCATGGGTTAGCGTATCGCCTGCCGCTGATTATGAGGTAGAAGAAGCCCGCCGCCGTGGTAAGCCGATTGTAGAAGTAGACCCGCAGCCCGTGGAAGAAGCAAAAGAAGAACGAAAGGAAAAGGCAATGACGATATTCGAAAAGATGGCCGCAGAGCTGGAAGCCCGCAAAGACCGCAGCGCATGGAGCAAAGGCGTTACCCTTTACGCCTTCGAGCTAGTGCAGGAACTCGAAGAGCGGGCAGAGTATGAAGGACGCAACCCGGAAGCCGGGGAAGAGTGCCGAGAATGGATGCTAAACGGTGCGGATGATTGGAACGCGTACAGCTGGGGCGGATCGTCTCTGATTTATAACGGCGATATTGCGGAAAGACTGTGCAGCCCGTCCGAACTGAAGAAAACCCGCGGCGGCGAGCGCAGACCGAATAGCCGGGAAGAATGGCTCGACACTCAGGCAAGAGCACTATTCCAGGCTTGTGACCGTGTAGCGCGTTTGTATCGCTCCATAGTAACGGAATAAAAGGGAGGCGCAGAAAATGAGAAAATACACGCAAAAAGAATTGCGCCAGCTTGTGCGCTTGGGCATTGCCGAAGATTACACCAATAAGCCGAACGAATATATTTACACGCTGTGCAGGCTTGATAAAGTGGGCTATTCCTCCGGGGTTTACGGCATCAATGGCGGACTCGTCAAGGACACCGAAACCGGGCAATTATACGCCGTTATCGGACGATGCAGCAATCTATTTATTTTATTCTGAAAGGGGTTTAAACAGCGCGTGACAGCTTTATTAATTATCGTTATACTTCCGATTATGATTTTGTTTGATTGCGTAAAGAAAAATAAATAACATTCCACACCGTTCTGGACGCGCTCCAGGGCGGTTTTATTTTGCCCTGTCAACTTTTGTACAGCCGGACAAAAAACCGCCTGCATCACCATTAAAGCGCAGTACAGCGCATTAAGCGCATTGTATATTATCATTTGCTCTGTATTTAGCGCTGTAATCGATTGTGAGCGGCTTTTTCTGCGCAATAGTGTAATTACCTTCGTAAATTTAAATTGGCTTACATCGCATTTAAAAGCCATTTAACGCAAAAATTACTTTTTAATCATCACAGGCCGCACAGATCGCAGCAAATGACCGGCAAATAAAAACGCCGTCGAGCGCCCACAAGGGGAGCCCGGCGGCTTTATTTTGCGTTTTATGCAATTTTCAAGCTGAAAAATTTCTCAGCGCCTACGCGCAAGGCATAGTCGATAGTTGTGTGAAAGTCGCTCGGCTTCGCCGTCCAACTGCGTCATAGTCGCAAGCCTGTCATAGTTGCTGACATAGTCGCTCAAGGGTCTACCTCATAGTCGCTGGCCGATGCTCCGATCACGTCCTCAAGATACTTTTTCTCCAACGCCTCTGCCGGTACTTGCTCACCAAGCTGCTGGGTAGGTGTAAGAACGACCTCCTGCTTGTCCTGATATCCCATATTATTCTTCATAAGGAAAATTCCCGCTACGGGATTTATCTTGCCGTTTTGCATATAATTTTCCATTTGGACATTTAAAATTTGATACGCTTTTTTGAGCATGTTCCTACTTTCGGAAGGTATATAATCGCTTTGTACACCATTCACCCATTTCCATAAAGTGTTGCGTTCGATGCCAAAAGCCAATGCCAAGCCAGCAACAGAGGGCTTCATATCATCGTCAGCGCAGGTTTGGAAATAGAGTGTTACTCGTTCAAGGACATTTTCGGGTTTTTTCATATCAACCGGCGGCCACTTCCACATCTTAAGGTTGTGTTCGAGATATTTGCGATTGTCGCCGGGTTCAGCTTGCACTGTGCTATCAGGGCGCTTGTAACCGCCAGCGCCTTTAGGGTGGCCACGCCCGCGTTTGGGTGTGATTTCGGTTGTTGTTTCGGTTGATTTTTTGGATTTTGATTTAGAGTCAGCCATATCAGTTATCACCTTCTGTTGTAGAGTTGTTGGTTGGAATGCTGAAAGACGATAAATAAGCACGAGTGATTAAAACTGCTTCAAGGTTGTTAGCTCCGGATTTTATCAAAGCACGATAAAAAGTAAGGGCTACCTCTGCCACAGCTTCAACGACCTCTAAAAACTCGCGCACTTCTTTTTGAGTGTTTGGTTTTTTGTTCATAAAATTGCTCCTTTCGGTATTATGTGATAGACTTCGTAGTAAAGTTGATCGGCGTTTTCGATTGTACGGTTTTTGGCATAGTTGCAACCGGCGGCTTCGATGGATTTGAAAAACTCGGCGATCTGCATATTGCTTCGAGTGTATTGCTGCTCGCGGTTGGCATTGGTTATGTAGGCGGCTATTATTTTGTTTTTGCGTTCAGCGCCTATAGCGGCGGTTATCATGCCTTTAACGTGGAGGTCGTAGAGTTCACGAGCTTGGTAATATAGCAGCTCGTCAGCCGGTGATCGTTCGCCTTGCAAAGGCAAATTTTGCGCTGCCTGAAGTATGATATTTTTTGCAGTTATTGACAAATTAGCTATTTTGAACACCTCCAATTTTGAATTTTTTGATACGGGACAGGGGACGGGTAGGCACGCGGTTTCCCTATATAAGTGTTTCGTTTTCTTATATGGTGTACACCATACTCTATTTTACGGAAAACTCTTTTTATATTAATTTACCTGTCCCCCTGTCCTGTAAAAGAGAAAAAAGATAGATAATTCAAGGGGTTGAGCCACGGGACAGGGTACGGGACAGGGGTAGGACAGGTCTATACCCTGTCCCGTTTTTGCTGTGACTTTTGCACAAAATCAACGTGTTTTGATTGTGCAAAACGTCAAAAAGGTAATTCATCAGCATTTTTGATATCCCCTATTTTTTTCTGCCAACACCTTTGACGACCGTATTTTGTAGTGTATTTTCTGCCTACATTTGCCCATTCCGACATTGTAGCAACGATACGATAAATTTCTTGCGTCTCTTTCGGTGTTAAGTCTCTTTGGAAATCGCTGTCAGGAAATAACGCCTCGCATTTGAGCTCTTTAATACAGACGGTATCGCCCGGTGACTTCTCATCAAGATACTTTTCAATAACGCCAATGCGCCAATCATCTTCCATTGCTTCATCCTGTGCATGCTTGTATTCGGACAACAAGGAACGATCTGCGAAAGCTGGCATTTCGCCACGCTCGAATTTTACACGCGCTTCTGCCCAGCATTGAATGATATAGTCGCGGCATTCCTGTTCATGGTCGTGGAGATCGTAACCGTTGCTGTTGACTGTTACGGGATAAAAACGGCGGTTGCCGGTCTTGTCGCGCAAGAATTGTTCATTGTTGGTTGTGCCTATAAAGATGCACCGGCGCGGAAACTCCATTGCATTAACGTC
>ERZ1026860.672-NODE-672-length-20779-cov-4.922168_pt1 | contig 20779 bp, 25 predicted proteins | sample MGYA00380160_ERZ1026860 | MGnify/ENA primary metagenome ERZ1026860 (study PRJEB33269, sample SAMEA4719796) | human gut metagenome | biome: human-associated habitat; feature: organic feature; material: feces | place: Cameroon | collected 2013-10 ... | reverse complement strand
GAATAAGGCGGGGCAACATGCGGGGTGCAGGGACATGATGCCCCTGCCGGGGTGTGGGGCAGAGCCCCACGAAAGCGGCTAAATATCCAGGTCCGTAACCAGCTTGGCGTTGTCCTCAATAAACTCCTTGCGGGGTTCTACCTTGTCGCCCATCAGCAGGCTCATCATTTCATCGGCGGCCATGGCGTCCTCCACGGTTACCTGCATCATGGTGCGGGTTTCCGGGTTCATGGTGGTTTGCCATAGCTGTTCGCTGCTCATTTCGCCCAGACCTTTGTAGCGCTGAATGTCCGGCTTGGGGTCACGGCCGATTTCCTGCAGCAGCTTTTCCAGTTCCGCGTCGTCGTAGACATAGTATTCCTTCTTGGCCTTGGTCACCTTGTACAGAGGCGGCATGGCGATGTACACATAGCCTTTTTCAATCAGGGGCCGCATGTAGCGGTAGAAGAAGGTAAGCATCAAAATACGGATATGCGCGCCGTCCACATCAGCGTCGGTCATGCAGACGATGCGGTGATAGCGCAGCTTGTCAATGTTAAACTCATCGCCGTAGCCGCAGCCAAAGGCGGTAATCATGGCCTTGATTTCATTATTGGACAGGGCGCGGTCGATGCGCACCTTTTCCACATTCAGGATTTTGCCGCGCAGGGGCAAAATGGCCTGGAAGAAACGGTCGCGGCCCGTCTTGGCGCTGCCGCCGGCGCTGTCGCCCTCCACCAGGAAGATTTCGCACTTTTCAGGATCCCGCTCGGTGCAGTCGGCCAGCTTGCCGGGCAGGCTGGCGCTTTCCAGCACGGTTTTGCGGCGGGTCAGCTCACGGGCCTTGCGGGCGGCCTCACGAGCACGGGCGGCGCCTACGCAGCGCTCCAGAATAATGCGGGCGGTAGCGGGGTTTTCACCCAAATAGGTGGACAGCTTGTTGTACACCAGACCATCCACAATGCCGCGCACCTCGCTGTTGCCCAGCTTGCTCTTGGTCTGGCCCTCAAACTGGGGCTCCACCAGCTTGACGCTGACAATGGCGGCCAGGCTTTCCCGCACGTCCTCGCTTTTCAGGTTGCTGTCAGAGGCCTTCAGGAAACCGAACTGACGGCCGTATTCGTTAATGGCCCGGGTCAGGGCGGTAGAGAAGCCGGTCAGATGGGTGCCGCCCTCCGGGGTGTGAATGTTGTTGGCGAAGGTATAGATATTTTCCTGATAGGTGTCGTTGTATTGCAGGGCCACTTCCACGCTGGTGCCCTTAATGACGCCCTCCATGTAAATGGGTTCCTCAAAAAGAACCTCTTTGTTTTTGTTCAGGTATTTGACAAATTCAATAATGCCGCCCTCGTAGTGGTAAATCCGCTCGGTGGCGGGGTCGGTGCGCTCGTCCGTCAGGGTAATGCGGATGCCCTTGTTCAAAAAGGCCATTTCCCGCAGACGGACTTTCAGAATATTAAACTGAAAATCGCCGGTTTCAAACACGCCGTCCGGGTTATCCTCGCTGCGGCTGTCGGGCCAGAACTGGATGGTGGTGCCGGTGCGGTCGGTTTCGCCCACCACCTTCAGGTCGTACAGCACCTTGCCCCGGGAATATTCCTGCTGATAAACTTTCCCGTCCTGATAGACGGTTACCTTCAGGCGGCGGCTCAGGGCGTTTACCACGCTGGCGCCTACGCCGTGCAGACCGCCGGATACCTTGTAGCCCTCGCCGCCGAATTTGCCGCCGGCGTGCAGCACGGTCAGGCACACCTCCACGGCGGGACGGTGCAGCTTGGGATGAATGCCTACCGGAAAGCCGCGGCCGTTATCCCGCACCTCGCAGCTGCCGTCCTTATGCAGAAAAACGTTGATTTCGGTACAGTAACCGGCCAGCGCCTCGTCAATGGCGTTGTCCACAATTTCATAAACGCAGTGATGCAGGCCGCGAAAATCGGTGGAGCCGATATACATGCCGGGGCGCTTGCGCACAGCCTCAAGCCCTTCCAGCACCTGAATTTGCGTCTCGTCGTATGCATCCTTGTCCACGGCGGTGGCGCTGTTGTTGATATCGGTAATTTCCGGCTGCATTTCAGGGTTTTGATCGGTCACCAAATTCCACTCCTTTAGCGTAAAACGCCGATTGTACAAACCAGGAAAACCGCCGCAAGACGCCTAAGCGAATGGGCGGTTTACCCCTCTTTAGTATAACATTTTTTTGCCTTTTTGAAAAGGGCTTTCTACCTATTATAATGCAGAAAGGGAGGGACAAATGCCCAAATCCTTTTAAAATGGGCGTTTTTGACAGGTTTTGGGTATCAAAAGCCCTCTTTCCGAAAAGGGAAAGAGGGCGGACTTGTTTACTTGTTTTTGTTCTGGTTCAAAACCAGGGAATTGTACTGGGATTCGGTGATGGTGCCGGTCACATCCCTGCCGGTTGCCTGCTGCCAGTTCTTGACCGCTTCCTTGGTCTGCTCGGTGTAGCTTGTGCCGCCTGCCGCGCCGTAGGCCTGCAGCAGGTTGTTGATGCGGTCTACCTCCCGCCCGGTGCTGCCAATATCCAGAATAAAGCCGGAGGCAACCTTGATGTTGGTCTTTTTATACAGACTGTTCAGGGTTTTGGTACCGGCAATGCCATCGGCATGCAGGCCGCGCTGGGTTTGATATTTCTTCACAGCCTCATAGGTCAGGTCGCCGTATTTGCCGTCGTAGGCGCCGTTATAGCAGCCCGCCTTGTGCAGGGCCCGCTGCAGCTGGCGTACCCGGGAACCGGTGCAGCCGTAGTACAGCGTGCGGGGATTTTTTACCACCACGTCCGCCTGGTGCAGCTTTTCGCGGTCGGCGTCGCCGTTCAGGGCGCTTTTGCCCTCATACAGGGCGGTCAGGGTTTTGTTGCCCGCTTTGCCGTCCACGGTGATGCCCACATAGGCCTGAAATTTCTCCACGGCCTTTTTGGTGGACGCGCCAAACGTGCCGTCCACCGCGCCGGAATAGAAGCCCTTTTTCTTTAAGGCGTTTTGCAGTTCGCGCACGTCATCGTTCTGGTCGCCAAAGACCAGCTTGCGGTAATCGCCCGCCATGGCGGCGGCGCATACGGTCAGGCACAGAACCATCGCCAGCGCAAACGCCAAAGCGCGGAGAAGCCGTTGGTTACGCATAAAAATCCTCCTTACCTTCGCCTTTTGGGGCGATCGGTTCTTCGTAAAATTTCCCATATGCTGGGCATTTTTAGTATACAACATTTTGCAGACGCCGCGCAAGGGTTTTTGACAATTTATTTTCAAAATTATTGCAGATATTACGGAAAGTTTACATGTTTGCGGTAACTTTTTCTTTTTCCTCATCAATCAGCTTGGCGGCGATACTGCTGCTGCGCTTGATGGAGTGATCGGTTTTCACCCAGTTGCTTTGCTGGCGGAATTTCATCAGCCCCAGCAGATGGGTCAGGCCGCTGACAAAGGTGTTAATCAGCACGCTGACGATCAGGCAGGGCAGCTCCAGCAAATGGGGGCGGCGGCGGTTATCCATCCAGTCGCCCACATAGTACAGAAAGAACAGGGAATACACAAACAGCAGGATGCCGGGGGCGTTAAGGGTGTAAAAGCTGCTCAGGGATACCATAGACGCTCCCGGCGCGACCAGACCGGTCCACACGAAAACCTGCATAAGCAGCCCCAGCAGAGCCTCGGCCAGCAAAAATACAAAGGGAATCAGGTTATACATGGTGGTAAGGGTGGACAAAAATTCCCAGAAGCTGATTTTGCCCTGAAACAGGGCTCTGAACAGCCGGGGGGTGTTTTTGAAGGCCACATACCAATGGCCCTGCGCCCAGCGGGTGCGCTGACGGAAGCAGGCCTTCAGCCGGGTGGGCTTTTCATCGTAAATACGCACCTGATTGTTCCACAAAATTTTGCGTCCTTCGCAGGTGGCCTCAATTTGCAATTCAAAATCCTCCGTCAGGGACATGGAGGTCCATCCGCCGCGCTGGTGCAGGTAGGGCGCAGACACGGCAAAGCCCGTGCCGCCGATGCCTGCGTTCAGCCCCAGCCGGTATTTGGCGTACTGCATAAAACGGTTGGTGATGGTGTAGGACAGGTAATCGGACAGGGCTACCGGACCCTTGTTGTTTTTACAGCCCAGGTAGCACTGGATGATGTCCGCCTTGCCCTGATGGCTCAGGTACTGGCTGTTGACCTCCCGGAACATGTTCAAATCCATCAGGTTATCCGCGTCAAAAAACATGACCAGGTCGTATTTGTCCTGATAGCCGTCCAGCGTCTCCAGAGCCTTTTGCAGCACAATGGGCTTGCCGGTGGGTTCGTCCAGGCTTTCCCGGCGGCTCAGCAGCACGTTGGCCCCCATGCTGCGGGCCACCTCGGCGGTGCGGTCGGTACAGTTGTCCGCAAGAATGTAAAAATCATACAATTCCCGGGGATAGTCCATGGAATTGAGGTTGTTGATCATGTCCGCAATGACGGCTTCCTCGTTATGGGCGGGAATGAGCACCAGAAATTTCATCTGGGGCTCGTGATCCTCATAATCCTTGGTTTTGCATTTGAATCCAAAGATGCTAAGAAACAGCTGAAAGACCAGCAGCACGGAAATCATTGCGCTGAGCAGCTGCATAATCCCTTCGATGACGGCAACCACAATTTCCATTGGAGGGACCATCCTTTCCTCATTCGCAGGCAGGGTAAAATCAAGTGATATATATACACGCTTGGGAGGCTTCTGTCAATGCGTATCGTAAAACGCGCAGCCGCCGATAAACTCCCGCAGGATGCTAAGCGGCGGAATTTCGTCCATAACCGCGCCGTCCACCGGCAAAAAAAAGTGCAGAATCTTCAGCAGCCTGCGGGCCACCAGGTATTGGGGCGCGCTCTGGGGAATGGCCAGCAGCGGCTCGTAGGCCACGGTTTTCAGCACGGGCAGCTCGTAGTGCAGGGATGTGTTAAACATCACATCCGCCTTTTCCTGGTTGGGGAAAATCCACTTTTCCTCTCCGGCGCGCACCTTGGGCCACATATCGATGGTATCGGCGGGCGGGGTGTTGCGGAAACGCATATCCCGCACAATGCGCCGCAGCAGGCGCACATCGGTGGTGCGGATGCGGTTGTGATCGTCCAGGTTGATGCAGCCCAGGGCGCTGACGTAAACGCCGAAGGTCAGCTGCTCCGGCAATTCGCAGGTAATGGCGTCGCTCATGCCGTGAATGCCTTCCATCAGCAGCAGATCCCGCGGGCCAAGGGTCAGCGGCGTGCTGTGGGGGGAGCGGCGGCTGACGGTAAAGTCAAAGCTGGGCATTTGCATGGTTTGCCCCGCCATCAGGCCGCTGAGGCACTGGGTCAGGTAGGACACGTCCAAAGCGGAAACGCTTTCCAGGTCGGGCTTGCCGTCCGCTTCCAAGGGCAGTTCGTCCCGGTTGCGGTAAAAGTCGTCCAGGCTGATCAGGTGGGGAACCTGCCCCACCACCCGCAGGTGTACCGCCAGCCGGTTGGCAAAGGTGGTTTTGCCGCTGGAGGAAGGGCCAAAGATCATGACAATGCGCGCGCCGCGCTTTACAATTTCATCCGCGATGGCGGCCATGGAACGGTCGTGAAGCGCCTCGGCCACGCGGATAAACTCCCGAATGCGGCCCTGCTGAATCATGCGGTTCACATCGGCGGCGTTGTTGGCCCCCAAAATGCCGCACCACTGCTGGGAGGTGGAAAAGGCGCGCAGAAATTTGGCCCGGGACACATAGGGCGCGGGCCGGGTGGGATCGGCCGGGTCCGGGGACATCAGCACCACCCCGGGATAATGCATTTTCAGTTGAAAAACGCTGATATACCCGGTGGAGGGCAGCATGGCGCCGTAAAAATACTCGCACAGGCAATCCACCCGGTACATGGTCATTTGCTTTTTGGGGCGGTAGCGCATCAGCTCCGCCTGGTCCTGCCAGCCCTCTTTTTCATAATAGGCGATGGCCTGCTCCCGGGTCCAGGTTTCCTTTTGAAACGGCAGATTCCGGGCCGCCATGGCGCGCATGTCCGCCTCGATGGCCTGAACCATTTCCAGGGTCAGATCATCGCCGGACAGACGGATATACAGCCCATGCCCTACCGAATGCAGCATGCGGGCACGCTTGGCGGGATACAGCCGCTTCAGGCTGAGCAGAAACAAAAACCGCAGGGAACGCTCGTAAATGCGGCGGCCCTCCTCGTCCTGATACGTCAGAGGGAACAGTACGCAGCTTTCGGAAAGGGGCTGGTTCAGCTCTACGCAGCTGCCGCCCCGCATAACGCCCAGCACCTGACCGGCCGCCTCCGGGGCCAGCAGCGCGCGCACGGCCTCGCCGGCAGTTGTGCCCGGATCAAAAAAACCGGCGGCTTCCTGCGTTTGAATGCGAATCTGTTTCATGGTCAATCCTCCTGGGGAATCAAGCGTCCTCAAAGGGCATGTTGGTGTGCAGCGTGTCGGACAGGTCCTCCACATCCACGTTCTGGTAGTCGCCGCGCTTGCGCTTGTACAGGTACTGCAATTCCTTGGTATGCACATAGGCGCGGGTCTGGTGGTTGGCGGGCAGCACGCTCAGGTGCATGCCCTTTTGCCCATCCGGCAGTTGGGAAAAGCGCACCTTCACAAACATCTGCCCATGCTGGGGACATTTGCTCAGGGCCACATACTTGCCGGGAGCCTGGGGCACCAATTCGGTCTGCCGCCGGGTGGCCTTGCCGCAGGCAGGGCATTTGGGAGCGGTCAACGCGTCGCTGGCCAGGGCCTGGCTGACCGACGGCACCATATCCGTGATGCGGAAGCGGCTGCGGCGCTCGTTGTGGCACAGCTTGCGGGGCTGCTCCTGGTAGTTCAGCACCTTCAGGGGTTCCGGCAGCCTGCACAGCACCAGCGCGGTGTAGTAAGCGTCGTGCATGGCGTTGTGGAAGGAACGGTTTTCGTCCTCCTGCACGCCCAGCGCCTCCATGGCGGTTTTCAGCGCGGTCTGGCCGCTTTTGCCCGCCGCGTCGGCATACAGGCGCTGAATGTCGTACATTTTTGGCAAAACGTAAGGCGAAGCGAAAAAATCCACGTTCTGCTGCAATACGCTTACATCGTCGCAGCCCCAGGTCAAAAATACGCAGTCATCGCCGCACCAGTCCATAAACCGGGCGATGGCCTCGGGAAACTGCGGCGCGTCGGCCAGCACGTCGTTGCTCAGGCCGGTCATGCGCTTTACCCGGGGGTGAATGGTCAGATAGTGGGTGGGATGTACGGGAATGGAAATGCTGTCCGTGATTTCCAGCCGGTCGTTTAATTTGGCCGCGCCAAACTGGATCACCTCAAACAAAAGCCGGTCGCCCACCTTGCGAAAGGCGGCGCTTTGATAGCTGGTGGGTTGGTTCCATTCCAGGTCCAGGACGATGTATTGCATACCATAAAACTCCAAACCGTATCAGGATTCACAGGCGGCGGCCAGCCCGGCCGCCCGGCCCGTGGAAAAGGCAATTTGCAGGTTAAACCCTCCCGTAAGGGCGTCCACATCCAGCATTTCCCCGGCGATATACAGGCCGGGGGTGATCCTGCTTTCCATGGTGGCCGGGTTTACTTCCTTTACGCTGACGCCGCCCCGGGTCACCACAGCCTCGGCCAGGCCGCGCACGCCGTCGATGGGAAGGGGCAGCGCTTTTGTATTTTGCAGCAGACGGGCGCGCTCCTCCCGGGTCAGCATACCCGCAGGCTTTTGCGGGTCCAGGCCGCACAAAACCGCCATGGTTTCCGCCAGCCGGGCTGGAAACAGGCCCGCCAGCAGGGTGGACAGCTGCCTGCGGGGCGCGGCGGACACATCCCGCAGAACGCGGTTTTCCAGCTGGTCCGGGGTCAGACCCGGCTTCAGGTCCAGCCGCAGGTCAAATTCGTCCAGCTCGGTGATATAGGCCGACGCGGTCAGGGCCAGGGGACCGCTTATCCCAAAGTGGGTAAACAGCAATTCCCCCAGGTCGCTGAACAGCTTCTTTTTCCCCTGATGCAGGGACAGGCTTACATTTTTCAGGGATAAGCCCTGCAAGCTGCGCACCCAGTCCGCGCCGCTGGTGAGCCCGGCCAGAGAAGGCAGCGGGGGGTAAACCGTATGGCCCAGCGCCGAAAGCCAGCCCCAGCCGTCACCTGTGGAGCCGGTGGAGGGGTAGCTTTGCCCGCCGCTGCACAAAAGAACCGCGTCGGCGGCAAGGGCTTCGCCACTTTCCAGGGTTACGCCGCAGGCTCGGCCGTCCCTAAGGTCAATGCGCGCCACACGGCTGTTAAGCCGGATGGTAACCCCCAGACGGCGCAGTTCCTTTTCAAAGGTGCGGGTAATATCGCTGGCCTTCTGGCTTTGGGGAAACACCCGGTTGCCCCGCTCCACCACCAGAGGACAGCCCCGGCTTTCCAGCCAGTCCATCAGCGCGGATGGAGGAAAGGCGTTGAGGGCGCTGAACAGAAACCGTGGGTTTTTGACCACGTTTTTGCGAAAGGCGTCCGCGTCGCACAGGTTGGTAACGTTGCACCGCCCCTTGCCGGTAATGTAGATTTTTTTGCCCAGCTTCTCGTTGCGCTCCAGCAGGGTGACCCGGGCCCCCGCCTGCGCCGCGGAGCAGGCGGCCATCAGCCCGGCCGCGCCGCCGCCGATGACGGCAACGTTATTCATTTCCCTTGTTGATATAGACGCTGTGGGCGTTCCATATCCCCTCCAACTGCTTGAAATGCTCGTTCAGCTCGTCCCGGCGGTGCAGGCCCACGCTTAAAATCAGCGCGTTAATCAGGGACAGGGGCGCGGCCAGACTGTCCACAAAGCTGGCCATGTTGGTAGAGGCGCACAGGCACACATCCGCCGCGTCATGCAGCGGCGACATTTCGCTGTCGGTCATGGCGATGACCTGCGCCCCGTTCTGGTGGGCAAAATGCATGCATTCCAGCGTGCGGGCGGAATAGCGGGGATAGCTGATGCCAATGAGCACATCCTGATTGTTGATGCGGGCAATCTCCTCAAACACATCGCCGATGGAGTTTTGCACCAGCACCACTTCCTCCAGAATCTGGTGCAGGTAATGGTAAAAAAACTGGGCCAGCGGCGCGGCGGAGCGCAGCCCCATCACATAAATGCGCCGGGCGTTTAACAGCCGGGTCACGGCGTTGTCAAAGTCCGTCTGAGACAGGCCCTCCAGCGTTTTGCGAATGTTGTTGGCGTCGTTTTTCAGCACCGTGGACAAAAGCTCCCGCTGGTCGATTTCGGAGGCAATGGCAAAGCGCTGCTCGCTGGTCAGGCGCTGGCGAACCAGCCCTGCCAGCGCTTCCCGCAGTTCCGGGTAGCCTTCGTACCCCATGGCCATGGCAAAGCGCACCACGGTGCTTTCGCTGACGCCGCATTCCACCCCAAGGGCGCTGGCAGTCATGAATACGGCCTTGTCATAATGGTCGGCGATATATTGAGCAATGCGGCGGTGGCCCTTGCTGAGGGGCTTGCCGTGAAGATTCAGCCGCTGAATCCATTCCTGAGCGTCCTGCACGTTGGTGTTCCTTCCTTCCGTCAGCCGTCGATCAGACTCTGTAAAAGAGAAGCGTCCCGGGTGATAAAATTGCCAATCAGGGTTAGGGTGATGTGGCCCTTATCCAGATAATCCTCATCGGAGCCCGGGTCGTAGGGTTCGCGGGCCCCACCTTCTTCCAGCCAGAAATAGCTGCCCGCCCGGGGCGCTTCCCGGCGCTCATACCCGTCTATAAAATAGGCGGTATCCAGAGGCGCGTAAACCGGCGGCTTCAGCGCGGACGGCTCCACGCAGGGAGCGTTGATGTTTAAAATGGTGCAGCGGGGGATGGACAGGCGCGCATACTTTTCCGCCGTTTCAATGGTGTAGCGGGCCAGATGGCGAATCATTTCGTCCGTGGCCTTGTGGTGAATGGAGGCAGCGATGGCGGGCAGGTGATGAAACGCCCCTTCCATGGCCGCGCCCACCGTGCCGCTGTAGTGAACGGCGATGCCCGCGTTATACCCGTTGTTGATGCCGGAGACGACCATGTCCACCGGCCGGTCAATCAGGTGCTGCAGGCCCACCCGCACGCAGTCCGCGGGCGTGCCGGCAATGGAAAAGCCCCGGCAGCCCGGACGGCCCAGGGCGTATTCCGCGGAATAGACGGGATCCATCAACGTAAAACGGTGGCTGGCGGCGCTTTGCTGGTAGCGGGGCGCGCACATGGTTACCTGATGGCCCCGGTCCGCCGCCGCGTCCATCAGCGCCATAATCCCCTTTGCGCCAATGCCGTCGTCATTGACCAGAAAAATATGCATGTGGTCTTCCTCTTTCTTTTGAAGTGGTACTTTTTTTCAGCGCTTCAGGTCGCCTTTGGCGGCATCTACCAGGGTGCGGGCCACATTGACCGCCAACGCGACCGCCAGCGCCCACCAGAAATTTGCAAAGGCCACGCTGTTTGGCACCAGTTTGGCGGCGGTTTGCACAATCCATGCGTCTACCGCCACATACAAAAGCCCCAGCGTGCAAAAATTAATCACGGATAAAAGCAGCCGCACCAGGGGACGAAGAGCCGTGTACAGCACGGCCAGAATCAGCCCCAGCACGATGGCGTTTTGCATATCCAGCAAAATAACCCCGTCCATAAACCGGGCGCACAGCGGAATCGCCGCCGCTGTAATCAGAAACCGAAGCACTGCCGCCAAAGGCACATCCTCCTTACCGCCTGTCCCCAGGGGAAACCCATACTTTGATTATACCACACTTCCCCTGCTTGTGCATCCCCATATGCAGGAACGGCCCGGAATGGAGCGCATATGCTGCTATAGGGGCGGCAGGCCGCCCTTCCTCTGTTTTCCTCAAGCGACGAAGGAGAAGCCCATGAAAAGCCAGTTTTTTAAGGATATGCAGGGCCTTGGAACCACGCCCAACCTGGCGGGACGAATCAGCGTATGCCTGCTGCTGAACCGGGAAGCGTACCTGCAGGCCGTGCAGGAAGCGGCTCGTCTGGGCATAACCAGCGGCGAATACATCGACCGGCTGATGATAAAAAACGCCAGGCCCCTTCCCATGCCCCTCAGCACCGGTAGATTGCCCCGGCAGCCGTCAGATAGCCCATAAAGGCGCTTTCCACCAGAACGACCTGACCGTTGACAGTCAGCAGGGAGGACAAAAAAGCGGAATGCAGGGTGCCGATGGTTTCCATGTACTGGTACAAAAGAACCGCCAGCAGGACGCCCGCGCCCGTAAACAGCCAGGGGGTCAGTCCGTTGGTATGGGCACGCACTCCTGCAATGGGCAGAACCAGCGCCAGCAGTCCGCCCAGCAGGACCCCCTTCAGCGCAAAGACCCAGAAGCCGCCTGCCCCTAGCCAGCCGTCCAGCAGGCGCAGGGCGGCGCAGAAAACCACGCACAGCAGCAGCGGAAGCAAGGCCGCCGTCAGCTTTCTCAGCAGCATGAGGAATCCTCCTTCACGGCCTGTATGGCCCAGTCGCGCTCCTGATCGGTCATGGGAGCGGCGGCAAACAGGTCGGGGCGGTTTTGCAGCGTTACCAGCAGGGACTGCCGCCGCCGCCAGGCCCGTATTTTGGCGTGGTCGCCGCTTAGCAGCACATCCGGCACGGCGCGGCCCTCGTATTCCCGGGGACGGGTATACTGGGGGTATTCCAGCAGGCCGCCGGTAAAGCTCTCCTCACCGGTGCTTTCCTGGCTGCCCAGCACGCCGGGCACATAGCGGGCCACCGCGTCCGTCAGCACCATGGCGGCCAGTTCGCCGCCGGTCAGCACAAAATCTCCCAGGGAGATTTCCTCATCCACCACCATGTCCAGCGCCCGCTGATCCACGCCCTCATAATGGCCGCACAAAAGAATCATATCGTCCACCCGGGCCAGGGATTCCACCTTTTGCTGCCCCAGCGGCTGCCCCCGAGGCCCCAGATAAATGCAGGGACCGGTATAGCCCTGGGCGCGCAGATCCCGCACGGCGTCCACAATGGGCTGGGCCATCATGACCATGCCCGCGCCCCCGCCAAAGGGGTAATCGTCGGTGTTTTTGTGCTTTTTGCCGCTGTAGGGACGAATGTCCACCGCGCGAATGTCCAGCAGGCCCTCGTCTATGGCGCGGCCAATCATGCTGGTATGCAAAAAGCTGTCAAACATCTCCGGAAAGATACTAAGAATGGCGATTCTCATACAGCGCTACCTCGGGCAGGCGTTCATCGTTCAGCACAATGCGGCCCTGATCCGCGTCCAGGGTTAACAGCACGTCCTTCAGGGCGGGCACCATCAGCGTGCCATCGGGGGTGGCGAACACAAACACATCCACGCCGCCGGGGGTAAGCACCTCCGTCAGCGTTCCCAGCAGCCGGCCCTGGGTGTCGTAGGCCTGCGCGCCCAGAATATCGGCGATATAAACCTGCCCCTCCTCCAGCGCTTTGGCGTGGGCGCGGTCCACCCACAGCTGCACGCCCCGCAGCTTTTCGGCGGCGTTGCGGTCGTCCACCCCTTCCAGGGTCAGGTAAACGTCGTCCTTTTGCACCCGTGCGCCGGTAACGCGCACGGGCTGGTAAGCGCCGTCCTTTTGCAGATAAGCGGTTTCCAAATCCAAAAAACGGTCCGGGTCGTCCGTGTAGTGGCGCAGCTTTACCTCGCCGCGAATGCCCTGGGGACGCACAATCTCTCCCAGAAGAAGATAGTTCTGCTTCATGCAAGCTCCTTTGCCCATGACAAAAAACGGGCGCACAAAACGCATACGCGCTTGTGCGCCCTGTGTGATTTACTGAATTTCCACAAAGACGGGCTTTGCGTTTTTGGCGGTGGCGGCGCGCACCACAGCGCGGATCGCCTTGGCGATACGCCCCTGCTTGCCGATCACCTTGCCCATATCTTCCGGCGCTACATGCAGTTCCAGAATGGTGGCTTCCGGCCCCACAGTTTCCTCCACCCGCACGGCGTCCTTGTTGTCCACCAGCGAGCGGGCTACGTATTCAACCAATTCTTTCATCGGTCTTAGCCCTCGATGACGCCGCTCTTCTTGAGCAGGGCACGGGCGGTATCGGTGGGCTGAGCGCCGTTCTGCAGCCACTTCTTGGCGCTTTCCGCGTCAATTTTGACGGTGGCGGGCTCGGTCATGGGATCATAGTAGCCGATTTCCTCGATGAAGCGGCCGTTGCGGGGGCTGCGCTCGTCGGCGACCACAACACGGTAGAAAGGCTTTTTCTTCATACCCATTCTCTTCAAACGAATCTTTACAGACATGACTGGTTTCCTCCTAATATTCTAAAGTACATGTATCTGAAATCACCGTGGGTGATCGTCAGCGGGGGATAAGGCGGCCTAGAAGGGCATCCGCATGCCCATACGGCCTTTTTTGCCGCGCTTCATCATGGTTTTCATCATGTCGCGGGCCTGTTCAAACTGGCGCACCAGCGCGTTTACATCCTGCACGGTGGTGCCGCTGCCCGCGGCGATGCGCTTGCGGCGGCTGGCGTTCAGGATACCTGGGTTGCGGCGTTCCCGGGGGGTCATGCTGCGGATGATGGCCTCCGGCTTTTTCATGGCGTCGTCGTCAATTTCAACGTCCTTCAGCTTTGCTCCCATGCCGGGCAGCATGCTCAGCATGCTTTGCAGGCCGCCCATTTTTTTCATCTGCTGCATCTGGCTCAAAAAGTCGTCCAGGGTCAGTTCCTGCATGCCCTTTCTGGCCAGCTTTTCCGCTTCCTCGCCGTCAAAGGCCTCCTGAGCCTTTTCAATCAGCGTCATTACGTCGCCCATGCCCAGAATGCGGCTGGCCATGCGGTCCGGATGGAAGGGCTCGATGTCGCTCAGCTTTTCGCCGGTGCCGCTGAATTTGATGGGCTTGCCCACCACGGCCTTGATGGACAGGGCCGCGCCGCCGCGGGTATCGCCGTCCAGCTTGGTGAGAATAACGCCGTCGATGCCCAGTTCCTGATCAAAGGTTTTGGCCACGTTTACGGCGTCCTGGCCGGTCATGGCGTCCACCACAAACAGAATTTCCTGCGGCCTCACGGCAGCCTTGATGCGGCGAAGCTCCTCCATCAGCTGGGTGTCGATGTGCAGGCGGCCGGCGGTATCGATAATCAGCACATCCCGTCCGTAATGGCGGGCGTACTCGATGGCCTCCTGAGCGGTTTTGACAGGGTCCTGAGTGCCGTGCTCATACACAGGCACATTTACCTGTTTGCCCACCACCTGCAACTGCTGAATAGCGGCGGGACGGTAAATATCGCAGGCCGCCAGCAAAGGCTTTTTGCCGGTTTTTTGCAGGTAATTGGCCAGCTTGGCGGCCATGGTGGTTTTACCCGCGCCCTGCAGGCCACACAGCATATAAATGGTGGGCACGCTGGAGGACCAGGTGAGACGGGCGCTTTCGGAGCCCATCAAAGCGGTCATTTCTTCGTTGACGATTTTGATTACCTGCTGGGCGGGGGACAGGCTGTCAAGCACCTGCTGGCCGACGCAGCGGTCGGTTACCTTTTTACAAAAATCCTTGACCACCAGATAGTTTACGTCTGCTTCCAGCAGGGCCATGCGCACCTCGCGCATGCCCTCCTTGACCGACTGCTCCGTCAGCTTGCCGCGGCCGGTCAGCTTGGAGAGCGCGCTGGACAGCTTTTGGCTTAAGCCTTCAAATGCCATGTTCGCTTTCCTCTCCTTCCTGTTGGCGGATGATGGTTTCAATCATGCGGGAGGCCTCGTCCAGACAACCGCGCTGATTCAAATCGTCCGTCATGGCGGCGGATTTGCGAATCAACGCCCGCACCCGGTTCAGGCTGCGGACGGTCGCCTTGGACCGGGCCACCAGCCCCAGCGCGTCCTCGTAGCGCTGCAATTTCTGGATGGAACGGGCAATCAGTTCGTGAACATTTTGACGGCTTACGCCCAGCTGCTCGGCGATTTCACCCAGGGTGTAATCCTCCTCGTAGTGCAGGCGCAGGGCCTCCAGCTGACGGCTGGTCAGCAGGCCGCCGTAAAAGGCGCACAGATTGCCGGTTTCCACGCTTTTTTCCAGGCGTTCGGTTCCCTGAGCGTCCAACGATTTCACGGATATGCCCTCCTGCCATCAAGCATTTTTCCTTGACAGCCTGACCAGTATACACCCCGGCACGCCGGCTTGTCAAGTGTTTTTGGTTGATTCTTCCTGCTGGCAGAGGGCCAGCGCCGCCTTCAGCAGTTCCTGCGCCGCATAGTTACGGTTGGCCGGAACACGGTCTGGCAGCAGCAAACTGTCGATCGATACGCCAAATACCTGCGCCAGCCGCACAATGGTTTCCAGACTGGGTTTTCGGGTTCCGCGTTCAATGTGTCCCATAAAGGAAAGAGAAAGCTTCGCCTCCCGCGCCAGCTCTTGCAGCGTCCAGCCGCGCTGCATGCGCAGTTCGTGGATTCGCCGGCCCAATAACTGATAATCCATGCTGAAATGCTCCTTTTCATCCCTGAATTTTCCTTTTGTTCATCATAAAATGATATCAGAATGCTGTCAAGTGGTAGCATACACATACACCAAAACAGAGTACAATAGAACCATAACTGTACAGGAGGAAGAAAATGGCCACAAACAAGCGCGTTTTCACGCTACGGCTTGGTGAAGAAACCTATGAGAAAATCGGCCGATTGGCGACTATTGAGCACCGCTCCATGACCAATTACATCGAATATATCCTGATACGGCACCTGGACGAATACGAAAGAAACAATGGCGCTGTTGCGGAGCTTACTGGCAAGAAAGTGTCTGGAGATGAATGAAGCGTACAGGGGTTCCTGACGGAAGCACGCTGCGGTTTGCAGCGAAAAACGCAGGGCGTAAAAAGAGGAGACTGCCGCGAGCCAGCAGTCTCCTTTATTCTATCCCTATAAGAAAAACACTCATTGGTAAAGATTTTTTCCAAACTCATAAGCCGTTTTCAGGTGGTCTGTCTGGCTGATGCAGGGCTTTCCATTGGTGTCCCCGCAGCCGCCCGCCAGCACCATGCCCCTGTCGTGAAACCCGATATAATGAATGACGGCAAACTGATAGTACGACACGGCCTGTTCATAGGTCCAAAAATAATCGTCCGCCGACGTCATCAGCAAGGCGGCGTCCTTTACCGGATATTTCTCATAGCGGCCGCAGGGCGGGTTTTCGTCTTTTTCCGCGAGGCAATAAAAGCGCTCAATAAAGGCTTTGATTTTGGAGGAAAGCGTCCAAAACAGCAGCGGCGAGGCAAAAGCCAGCAGATCCGCCGCTTTGATTTTGGGAACCAGGTCGTTGAAGCCGTCCTTTTGCACGCAGGGTTTGCCATACCGGCAAGCGTTACAGCCGGTGCAGTCTCTGACTTCCACCTGGTTTAGCGAAACAATCTCCACCTGATGACCCGCGTCGCGGGCCCCCTGCGCAAAAGCGTCCGCCAGCTGTCTTGTATTTCCCTTCGGCCTGCCGCCGCCAAGAACGATCAATATATTTTTCATGCTTGCCTCCCGGGTGATAAAGCACACGGCTTTTCATTGAAAGCTGTTTTTAAATTCTACCGTCTTAGCGGCAGGAATGCCTTGCTCCCAGTCCGCTGCTTACTTCTGAACAGCTCCCAAGCCCTCCTGATAGGGTTCAAGAGGGGTATCGGACCGCTTTTGAACCTTTTCCATGACCCGGCGGGCTTCCTCGCCATCCAACAGCACAGGCTGAAAATTATTGCGCCCCTTTTCACTGCTGACGCGCCCGGGCCACAGCGTCCATTCCAGCTTTTTCTTTTCGCCCCCGGACAGGTGAATCCGGACGGACAGCAGCAGCATATCATAATCGCGGGGATTGCCATTCCCGCCAAAGCTCAGGTTGCCCAGGCTGTATACCACCGGCACGCCGTCGTATACCTCCGCCCCCTGCACCACATGAGGATGGCTGCCCACCACCAGATCCGCCCCGGCCTGTATGGCCGCCTGGGCAATGCCCTTTTGCCGGGCGGAATAGCGGGCCTTGTATTCCGTGCCCGCGTGCATCAAATGCACCACGGCTCCGCAGCCCAAATCGCGCAGCAGCGCCACTTGCCGGGTCAACCGTTCCCGGATTCCGCTGCCGGTGGAAAACACCGACGCGGTAAAGCCTACCCGCTGACCGTCTTTTTCCACAATCATCAGGGTCGTTTCGTCCACATAGGCAACAGCCGCGTCCAGCAGCGCCGCCTTGGTGTCCTCATAGCCGCGCTGCCCGTAATCCAGCGTATGGTTGTTGGCCAGGGTAACCCCTTCTACGCTTCCAGCTGTCAGCACCCCCGCCAGGGACGGATCCCCCAGAAAATTGAATTTCTTTTTGACCTTTCCTTCCCGGCTGGCGGACAAAACCCCTTCCAGATTTACAATGGTGGCGTCGTCCGCCGCAAACAGGGTTTGCAATTGCTGAAAGGGCCAATCCATACCGTTTTGCGCCACCCGGGAGGCATAGCTGCGGCTGGAGGACGCATAGGCCGTTTCCCCGCCCAGGGTGCAATCCCCTCCAAAGGTGAGGGAAATGACCACCTCCTGATCGTTCACGGCGTAATCCGCCTGCCGCAGCGTCTCCGGCGCCGCGTCCTCCGCAAAGGTATACAGGCGGGTTTGGGCGCTTGCGCCCCAGGGAAGCAGCAAACACACCAGCAAAATCAGGCAGCGTTTTCGCACAAAAAGCGCCCTCCCCTATCCAAAAAACTGGCCGCGCACTCACGGCCGGTTTATTTTAACGGCTTTCCACCGTCGGGTCAACGCCTACGCCGATCAGCGATGTAACCGTGCGGACAAATTTTTTGTTTTTCCATGTCGCCAGCTTGTTCAGCATGCGCCCGCGAAAGACCAGCGCCATGGTATTGCCCCCGTCCAGATTCAGCGCCTCGGTTACGCCCCGCTCCTTCAGCATGTACGCCATGCGAATCAGGCCGGTGCCCGCGCTTTCCTTCATGCGGCCCTGCACTGACAGCAGCAGGTAGTGTCCCGGCCCAATCATGCCAAGAGCCTGACGGGGCGATTTGGTTTCGTAGTACTTTTGCAAAACCAGCGGGTCAATTTCGCCGTCCCGAATCAGCACGGGACCAAAGCAGAATACGTTCACCACGCCCATGTCCAGCAATTCCTGTGCGCTATACTCATAGGAATAATAGGCCTTCAGCGTACCGTCCTCAAACTGGGCCAGTATATCCAGATTGGGCAGATTGTGCAGCCGCTTGCGGTAGGTGCTGTCGCCAATCACTTGGCCGTCCCGGATAACAACGCCGATGGTCTGGCCCCGGTTGATGCGGTGGCCGTAAAAGTCGTCGCTGAACCCCAGCACAAAATGATTGTCCGTGGCAATGTCATACGGGTAGCGAAACCGGGTTCCCGGACGTTTGGGGTTGGTTTCCACGCTTAAAAAACGCTCTCCGTCCCGCATGCGGATGTCGGTTTCAAACCAGGTCAGGGGAATGTCGTCGTCATGGCAGCGCTGAATGATGATTTGCAGGCTGGCGCTCAGATAGGCCCAGTAGCCTTCCTCATCGTTTTCGTAAACAAAGGGCTCACCCTCCAGCAGGTAGCCCTCCTCGTCCCGCTGGGGCCAGTCCACCTGCGGCGCTGGCGCTGGCGTGGCAATGGGCGGCGCGGTGGGCACAGCAGCGCCCACAGTTTCCCGTCTACCTTTCCGGTCTGCTTCAGCCCGTTTTCCTTTTGAAACTGTTTCACAGCCTTTTCCGTGGACTGGTTGAACCGGTCGTTCAAATCGTCCGTGGAAAAGTAATTCAGCTCCCGCAGGCGGCGCTTCATCGTCAGCACATCGTCGCCCCGGCTGCCGGACTGCAGCGTCCGCTGGGTGGGCGCAGGCTCCTGGGCATAGGCCGCAAGGCCGTTCAAGCTCAGCAGAATGGTCAGTAGAACACACAGAATCTTTTTCATCATTCATCCTTCTAATGGGTGTTTTTCGTATCTATTTTCTTTTCTGCAGCGTCGAATCCCTTCCATAAATTTGAAATTTTTTGTGTGGAAAAGTTAAGAAAATCGTATTGTCCGCATCAAAATTATGAAGCTTTTCCACGAGTTTTCCACATTTTTCACACGTTTTGCCCATGCATTTCCACATCCGTCCTCTATGTGGAAAACTTTCCGTCCACATCTGGTTTCCATAGGCCGTTTTTCCACATAAAAGCCGTTTCTTTTGCAAAATAAGCCTCTTTTGCATGGAAAACCATGTGGAAAGTGTGGAAAGTCTGCATGAATCCCTCCCCGGGTGAATAGCGTTAAACGGTGTTTTCCACATGATGAAAACCCCACAGGCCCATGAGGGGAGGTTTCCACATGAAACAGTTTGTTGAGGATTTTGTAACAAAGAAGCGTGGCCGGCTGCGCATGTGCGTCCTGCTCACCCTGCTGATCTGCGCCGCGGGGCTGTCAGCACAGCCCGCCGTGCCCGTGGAGGCGGACGTGCCGGCGGACCAGGAGCTGGCCGGGCTGGTGGTGGCGCTGGACCCGGGCCACGGCGGTTATGACGGCGGGGCCAGAGCCCTGGAAAGCGGCCTGTGGGAAAAGGAAATCACCCTGCAAATGGCCCTGAGCATTGAGCAGGCGCTTTTGGACCACGGCGCTCAGGTGGTGCTGACCCGGCGGCAGGACGTATGCCTGGCGGACGGGGATACGGCCACCCGCGCCCGCAAGCGGCAGGATTTGCAGCGGCGTGTGGACTTGGCCGGTGAAGCGGGAGCCCAGGTGTTTTTAAGCATTCATATGAACGAATACCGCAGCCGCCGGGAGCAGGGCCCCCAGGTGTTTTACCAGCGCGGGGCGGAAGAAGGAAAAGTCCTGGCCGAAACCCTGCAGGCCGCCATCATCGATTCCCTGCATCCCGCCAGAGAACGCAGCGCCCTGGCGGGGGACTATTATGTGCTGCGGGGCCCGCTGCCATCGGCGCTGGTGGAATGCGGCTTCATCAGCAACGCTCAGGAGGAGAAAATGCTGCTGGACCCGGCGTATCAGCTGCAGTTTGGGCAGGCCGTCGCCCAGGGGCTGATTCGCTGGCGGCGGCTGCGCGGGCTGTAAATCCGTCTTGTTTTTTGGCGGCATCTGCGATACAATATGAATATCTGTCTGATTCTTTTATCGCAAGGGAGGAACCGCCATGTACCGTGAGGTTATTGACAACGCCGTTGAAAAAATGAAGAAAACCACCAATGTATTTGTGGAGGATCTGCGCTCCATCCGTGCGGGACGCGCCAATCCCCAGCTGCTGGACCGGGTAACGGTGGATTACTACGGCACCCAGACGCCCCTGAACCAGATGGGCAACGTTACCTCGCCCGAGCCCCGTATGCTGGTCATCAGCGTTTGGGACCAGAAGGCCATTCCGCTGGTGGAAAAAGCCATTCTGAAAAGCGACCTGGGCCTGAACCCCTCCAATGACGGAAAGCTGATCCGTCTGGTGATTCCGGAACTGAACGAGGAGCGCCGCAAGGAGCTGACCAAGCTGGTGCGCAAAAGCGCCGAGGACAGCAAGGTAGCCATCCGCTCCATCCGCCGCGAGGCCATGGACCAGTTTAAGAAGCTGGAAAAGGACGGCAAAATCACCGAGGACGACCGGACCAAGGCTGAAAAGAAAATGCAGGAAAAGACCGACGAGGCCATTAAGGGCATCGACGACCTGAGCGCCAAAAAGGAAAAGGAAATCATGGAAGTGTGAGGGGACGCATGGACGTTCCAGCAGAACGCCCATGCTTTAGAACCCTCATTCTTGTGTGCCGCTCACTTGCGGGAGGGTATCACCCCTCCCTCCGTTCGCTGTCGTGCGGCTTGGCTTTCCGGCAAGGGGGACGCATGGACGTTCCAGCAGAACGCCCATGCTTTAGAACCCTCATTCTTGT
>ERZ1026860.671-NODE-671-length-20829-cov-22.424377_pt1 | contig 20829 bp, 16 predicted proteins | sample MGYA00380160_ERZ1026860 | MGnify/ENA primary metagenome ERZ1026860 (study PRJEB33269, sample SAMEA4719796) | human gut metagenome | biome: human-associated habitat; feature: organic feature; material: feces | place: Cameroon | collected 2013-10 ... | reverse complement strand
TCCGAAGCCACCACTGTTGTGTCCAAAAAAGTTCCTATCTTTGCAAGTAATGAACTAAAAAAGGACAGGCCGTATGCTATACCCGATTGGAATACAGAGTTTTGAGGACATCCGCAGGGGCGGGTATGTCTATGTTGACAAGACCGCGCTTATCTACAAGTTGGCGGCTACAGGGAAATACTACTTCCTGAGCCGTCCGAGGCGGTTCGGCAAGAGCCTGCTGGTGTCGACTATGGAGGCGTATTTCAAGGGGAGGAAGGAGCTGTTCGACGGGCTGGCAGTGGCGTCGCTGGAGAAGGACTGGACGGAGTACCCGGTGCTGCACCTGGATCTGAGCGGAGTCGCTTACAATCAGGAGGAAGTGATTGCAAAGGTTCTGTCCAACGCTCTTTGCAAATGGGAAAAGGAATACGGGAGCGAGAACAATTCTGACATCCCCGGAATCCGCTTCGGCAACGTGATCGAAGCAGCCTGCCGGAAGACCGGCCGTCAGGTGGTGATCCTTGTCGATGAATATGACAAGCCCGTCATCGACAACCTTGACCGCCCGGAACTGCGTGACAAGATCCGCGAGGAGCTCCGCGGCTTCTACGGCGTGATGAAGTCCAAGGACGGGTGCATCCGCCTGGGCTTCCTCACCGGTGTCACCAAGATCGGGAAGATGAGCGTGTTCAGCGACCTGAACAACCCCAAGGACATCTCGATGGACTCCCGCTACACGGACATCTGCGGAGTGTCCGAGACAGACCTCACGGACTGTTTCGCGGAAAGCGTCAGGAAACTCGCCGAGGCCAACGGACTCTCCGAGGAGGAGTGCCGCCAAAAGCTTGCCCTGATGTACGACGGGTATCATTTCTGCGAGGATTCCGCAGGGATATATAATCCATTCAGCCTCCTGAACACATTTGACAGTCTTAAGTTCAAGGAATATTGGTTCGAGACCGGCACGCCGTCGTTCCTTGTCAAGGTGATGAGGAGGACATCCTATGACGTGACCCGCCTGTCGAGCGACCTCGTGGGCTCCTCGCTTCTGAGCGACGTGAACACGGCGTTCCTCAACCCTGTCCCGCTCCTTTACCAGAGCGGCTACCTCACCATCAAGGGCTTTGACCCGCGCTTCAACCTCTACACGCTCGGATTCCCGAACATGGAGGTGAAGGACGGCTTCCTTAACTTCCTGCTGGGATACTATGCCCCGATCCAGAGCGACTCCACCAACACCCTCATATCCCTCATGTCGATGGATGTCGAATCCGGCAACCCAGAAAGCCTCATGACCCGCCTCGACGCCCTCTTCGCCAGGACAAACTACCAGATCCAGGGCGACTGCGAGAAAGACTTCCAGTACGCGATGTACATCATCATCGAGCTGATGGGGGAATATGTCGAGACAGAGCGCACGACCTCCAACGGCCGCATCGACATCCTCATCAAGACCAAGGACTACGTCTACATCATCGAGATCAAGACCGACTCCACCCCGGACGAGGCCCTCGCGCAGATCGAGGAGAAAGGCTACGCCCGCCCGTTCGCCGACGACCGCAGAAGAATATTCAGAGTCGGCGTGAACTTCTCCACCTCCGCCCGACGCATCGACGGCTGGAAGGTGATTGGATAAACTGGTAGGATAGACTTGTCTGGCCAGGCTATGGGGTTATATTCGGGAATCATTCGCATAGGGAAGGGACAGGCAAACAATCATTAATTGAGGTAAAGCGTTGATTTGACACTGAATAACATTGAAATATATTTATGGACAAAAGAATCATTGCGGCCGCGGGAGGGATCCTGTGCCTGCTTTCATCCTGTGACAACAAAATGAACCCATTGCTTACAGATTCCACGCTGCCGTATGGCGCGCCTATGTTCGACAAGATCAAGACTGAGCATTATCTTCCTGCGTTCGAGCAGGCCATCACCGAGGCCAAGGCCGAGATTGACGCCATCGTGAACAATCCGGACGCTCCGACGTTCGAGAACACGGTCGCCGCTCTGGACGAGGCAGGGGGCCGTCTGAACGATGCCGCCGGCATATTCTACAACCTTATGGAGGCCGACACCAACGAGGAGATGCAGGACGTGGCGGAGAAAGTCTCCCCGATGATGACTGAATATTCAATGTACGTCTCGCTGAACGAGCCGCTTTTCGCCCGTGTCAAGGCCGTGCACGAGAGCGCAGAGGGGCTGGAGCCGGATCAGGCGAGGCTTCTGGAGAAGACCTGGAAGTCGTTCGTGCGCAGCGGAGCCAACCTCGGTGCGGAGGACAAGGAGACCTACAGCAAGCTCAGCGAGCAGCTCTCCCTGCTGACCCTCCAGTATGGAAAGAACGTGCTGGCCGCGACCAACGCGTTCACGCTGAACCTTACCGAGGAGGCTGATCTTGAGGGTCTTCCGGATTTCGTGCGTGAGGCTGCCGTGGAGACGGCCAAGTCCAAGGAAATGGAGGGCTGGGCGTTCGACCTTTCGGCCCCGAGCTATGGCGCGTTTATGAAGTACAGCACCCGCCGCGACCTTCGTCAGAAGATGTGGACGGCTTACAACACAAGGGCCACGGAAGGGGAGAACAGCAACATCGAACTCTGCCGCCAGATAGCCGGATTGCGCCTGAAGATAGCGAATATCCTTGGCTACGAGACCTATGCGGACTATGCGCTTGAGGAAAGAATGGCAAAGAATCCTCAGACTGTCAACGAGTTTATTCAGAAGCTCTTGGAACCTTCGCTTCCTGCCGCAAAGGCCGAGGTCAAGGAACTTTATGAATATGCCCGCGCGAATGGCTTCGAGGATTCAGAGATCCAGCCTTGGGACTTCGGATTCTGGTCGGAGAAGCTCAAGGATGCCCGCTATTCCATCAACGATGAGCAGCTCAAGCCATATTTCCGTCTGGAAAACTGCATCGACGCGGCTTTCGGTCTGGCTGGGAAACTCTATGGCCTGACGTTCGAGGAGAGGAAGGATATTCCTGTATATCATCAGGATGTCAAGGTCTATGACGTGAAGGACGCTGACGGTGTGCACAAGGCGTTGTTCTACGCTGACTTCTTCCCGCGAGCCAGCAAGAGGGGAGGGGCCTGGATGACCGAGTTCCGTGGCCAGAGCATAGTGAACGGTGTGGAGAAGCGTCCGTTCATCAGCCTTGTGACCAACTTCACGAAACCGGCCGCAGGGAAGCCGTCGCTCCTGACCCACGATGAGCTGACGACTCTGCTTCACGAGTTCGGGCACAGTCTGCACGGCATTCTCGCTGAGGGAAGATATTCATCGCTCACCGGTACGAATGTGTCGCGTGACTTCGTGGAGCTGCCTTCGCAGATCATGGAGAACTGGGCGTTCGAGCCGGAGTTTCTGGACACTTTCGCTCGTCATTTCGAGACAGGTGAGGCGCTGCCGGACACTCTGATAAACAAGATTGTGGAGGCGAAGAACTACAATGCCGCCTACGCGCAGGTGCGTCAGCTACAGTTCGGGATCCTTGACATGGCTTGGCATACGCTCAAGGGTGGTTCTGAATCCGCTCACTTCGATGCTTCGGCAAGCTCGGCAACCGGCAGCCGGCTCAGTGACCTGAAAACTATGCAGGAACTGGGTACCATCGCCTTTGAGAAAGAGGCGTTGAAGAGTTCGAATGTGATTCCGTCAATCCCCGAGGCCTGCATCTCGACCTCCTTCAGCCACATATTCTCTGGTGGTTACAGCGCCGGCTACTATTCCTACAAATGGTCCGAGGTGCTGGAGGCGGACGCGTTCAGTCTGTTCAAGGAGAAAGGAATATTCAGCACCGAGGTGTCGCACTCGTTCCGCGACAACATCCTGTCGAAAGGGTGCGGCGAGGACGAGGATGTGCTTTACCGCAGATTCCGCGGACACGACCCTGAGCCGGAGGCGCTGCTGGAGAAACTTGGAATTGTTAATGCTAAGTAGGATAGTCGCTTGTCGAAGCGACTGTGAAATAGAAATCAATATTCCGGAGTGAAATTGCGAAGTGCGGTCATCAGAGTGTTCTCGAAGACCGCTTTTTCGTGATCTGATAGGAATCCGACCTCGATCGGCACCTGAAACAGCCTGACCTTCAGCTGCTCCGGGATTCTCTTGTAGTCCAGGATTCTTTGGCAGTCCTTCTCCGTGGTGGCCACCACGGCTGTCGGATGCTCCTTGACGGCGGCCATGATGTTACGGATGTCGAAACGGTTGTAGTTGTGGTGATCCATGAAGCAGAACCTCTTCACAATCTTGTGCTCATCACTTAGGTACATCCTCAGCGGAGTGTCGTTCGCGATTCCTGAGAAAAGGATAAGCTTCTGCGAGTAGGCGTACCTCGGATCGCCCTCCTCGAAGATCGGCTGCATGGAGTTGTACCACGTCGTCGTGAACAGAAGCGTCTTGACGGCACCTTTCCTGTCAGTGCCCGTGCAGGTCTTCAGGTCATAGTCCTTGAGACCGAACGACTCCGCCCACTGGATCTTCTGCCCGTCCTCCAGATAGGCCGGACACTTCGACACGATGATGATGTCGGCGTGGTGAAGCCTTTGAGGCAGGTCACGTAACCTTCCGAACGGCAGCAGTTTGTCTTTGTATGTAGGACGATTGTAGTCCACGAGTACGATGTTGAAGTAAGCCCTCAGGGTTCTGTACTGGAAAGCGTCGTCCAGTACGATCAGATCCGCCGGTGGAATCGACGCGTCGGCACATTTGCGGGCCCGTCTCTCGGTCTTAAGCTTCTCGGGATGGCAGAGAATGTCGCAGCCTTTGATCCTTTGTCTGTCCACGGCGACCGTCACGCCGGGGAATTTCCTTTTTATCTGGAGAGGCTCGTCGCCATATTCCTTGACCTTCCCGTCCTTCTCGACCAGTTGGAAGCCGCTGCTGTTGCGCTTGTGCCCTCTTGACAGCACGGCGAGATTGCTGAATCCCCAGTCGTCGCTACGCAGCAAGGTTCGCAGAATCATCTCTGTGTGAGGTGTTTTGCCCGTTCCGCCCGCTGTGATGTTGCCGACACAGATGGTCGGTACCTCGCAGGTGCCAACCTTGAAGATGCCGTGGTCGTAGCAAGCGTGCCTCAGCATCAGCGTCAGAAAGTATGGTGCAAGAAGGATCTTGTCAATCATAAGACGCAAAGATACAAAAAAACAGGAGCAGTTTTGACTTTTTTATTGAAAAATCAAGCAGGCCAAAGCGGTTTCTCACAAGCCATAGACGCTGTTCGCCTCTGAAATTTCAGTGTCACCCCACTTTTCGGCGATATATTCCAAAATCCTGAACACTTCCGCTGGGTCATTCTCCGTCACAAGGCGCATTCTGGTCTCCTTGAAGTCGGGGAGCCCCTTGAAATAACAGGAGAGGTGGCGGCGCATCTCATAAACTCCGGTCGGCACGCCTTTGAGGTCCAGCGAGAGCCGCATCTGCCTTTTCGCAAGCTCGACCCGCTCCCGAACCCCAAGTGGCGGAAGTTCCTCTCCCGTGGCAAGGAAGTGCTTGATTTCCTTGAATATCCAAGGATGGCCGAAGGATGCTCTGGCGACCATAATCCCATCCACTCCGTAGCGGTCGAATGCCTCTTTTGCTTTCTGCGCAGAGTTGATGTCGCCGTTGCCAATTATCGGAATATGCATCCTCGGGTTCCGTTTGACCTCTCCGATGAGGGTCCAGTCGGCCTCGCCCTTGTACATCTGGCATCTGGTCCGCCCGTGGATCGTGAGAGCCTTGATGCCCGTATCCTGAAGCCTTTCGGCCAGCTCCACGATAATCTTGCTGCTTTCGTCCCAGCCGAGACGGGTCTTGACCGTGACCGGCTTGCCAACGGCCTCGACGATCCGTTTTGTAATCATCACCATCTTGTCCGGATCCTTCATCATACCTGATCCGGCTCCCCGCCCGGCGATCTTGCTTACCGGGCAGCCGAAATTGATGTCGATCACATCGCACCCGTGTCCGCCGACAAGTTCCGTGGCGTGGTCCGCCATCTTCGCCGCCTCGACCATCGCGTCCGGATCGCTGCCGTAGATCTGAATCCCGACCGGTGCCTCGTCGTCTGTGGTCTTGAGCTTGGCGTAGGCCTTCTTCGCGTCCCGGATCAGACCTTCGGACGGAATGAATTCCGTATAGACCATATCCGCCCCCTGCTCCCTGCATATTCCTCTGAAAGAAGCGTCTGTAACGTCTTCCATCGGAGCCAGAAGCACCGGCCTTTCCCCGAGATCTATATTCCCAATTGTCATATTGTCGCTATTATCTGCCTTTCTTTCCACTTGGCATTTTCCTTGTGGGAATGTGCCAATTGTCTGCAAAATTACTATTTTTGTATGATAGAATAAAGGATTCGTTAAGTTAATAGTAGTGTATATGAAAGAGATAAAGACAATTGGTGTCCTGACATCAGGAGGTGACGCTCCCGGAATGAACGCGGCCATCAGGGCCGTGACCCGTTCGGCGATCTATAACGGATGGAAGGTTTTCGGAATCTATCGTGGTTACGAAGGACTTATCCACGGCGATTTCAAGGAGCTTACGACGGAGAGCGTCAGCAACACGATCCAGCGGGGTGGCACGATTCTTAAAACCGCCCGCAGCGAAGAGTTCATGACTCCGGAGGGCCGCAAGAAAGCCTACGACAATCTCGAAAAGTTCGGAGTTGACGCATTGATAGTCATCGGAGGCAACGGCTCGCTTGCCGGGGCGCAGGAGTTTGCACATGAATATGACACTCCGGTCATCGGTCTGCCGGGCACGATTGACAATGATCTCTACGGCACGGACTCCACAATCGGCTACGACACGGCTTTGAACACGATTGTCGATTGTGTGGACAAGATCAGGGACACGGCGACATCCCACGACAGAATCTTCTTTGTCGAGGTGATGGGGCGTGACGCTGGTTTCCTCGCGCAGAACTCCGCAATCGCCGCCGGTGCCGAGGCCGCCATCATCCCGGAGGATCAGACCGACATCGACCAGTTGGAGAAGTTCATCAGCCACGGCTGCCGCAAGAGCAAGAACAGCTCCATCGTGCTCGTCTCCGAAAGCCCGAAGGATGGGGGAGCGATGCACTACGCCGAAAGGGTGAGACAGGAATATCCTGAATATGATGTCCGTGTTACCATCTTGGGCCATCTCCAGCGCGGCGGATGCCCTTCCGCCTACGACAGGATCCTCGCCAGCCGTCTCGGCTACGCCAGCATCGAGGCTCTTCAGGAAGGCCAGCGTAACATCATGGTCGGAATTTCCAACAACGAAATTGTCTATGTCCCGATCGGCAAAGCCATCAAGCTCGACAAACCAATCGACAAGGAACTCATCAACGTCCTTGCTGTCCTGTCTATCTAAGCGATCTTTCTGCCGCGTTCCGCTAAAGGCTACGATGTCTTTCTCTTTGCCGTCGTATCCTTAGCGATGTGACCTTGTGAATTGCGTGGCGGATAATAAGTTGATTGTCAGCTAGATAAGTATTGTCCTAGTGCCATAATCGGCACTAGGACAATACTTATATGATTGACAGTCAACTATTTGAGTGTCACGCCTCCTCTGAATGTCGCCTCGTGGCGCTTCCGGTTGGAAAGGGTGGGCGTTCAGGGGCGTGGGTTATCGAATAGTCTGTCTACGGGCGTTCGGTGATGCCGCCGAGGTGGGACCAGAGCCAGTGGGATTCGTAGAGGGCTTTGGTGCCTTTCGGGACGGTAACTTTGACGGCGGAGCGGTCTGTGTAGAAGAAAAAGAAACTCGAAGGATCCGGCTCTCTTGTTGAAATTCTGTCAATGTCGTCCTTTGTATTCCAATTCAGTTCGACCTCAAGAGGAGTCTTGGATTCGTTGAAGAATCTTGTTCCGATATATTTCACTGATTCCGGGATGATTATCTTGTCGATACCAGTGTAAGTGATTGAGTAGCTATCAATAACCTCTGCGCCGTCCTTGATGGCGAACACACCTGAGGTCTTTTCCGGAAGCCAGGACAGAACTTCTGTCTCGGCGCTGAATGATCCTGCTGAATAATAGCGATGCGAATACAACGCTCCATCGTGGGTGTAGAAATAATCCCTTTGACTTTCCGAGGTTTTAGGAGTGGTGACAATTTCAAGTTTCGGACAGCCTTCAAACACCGGATTGTTGGTGTTGAACGATTCCATCGTGGAGGAGAATGTTATCTTTTCTAAATTTGAGCAACCGTAGAAAGCCCAGGCGGAAATGCGCTCAACCCCTTCGCCAATAGTTACGGATTTAAGGTCGGTGCACATGTAGAACGCTCTGTCCCATATTTGTTTGACGGAATATGTAATTCCATCATATTCAACCTGTCCTGGGATGGTGATATTTCCGCTGTATTTGCTTCCGTCCGGATCGGGAATCACTCTTGCCAAGTTTGGACTACGATAATATTCATACCACAGTCCGTCAACCTTGAATTTGGATTCCGCTTCTTTCACTGTGACCGTGCAGTAGGACTTGAATCCGCCGTCATCGGTTGTCACACATATTTTCGCTGTTCCGGCGGCGATGCCTTTCAAATTGCCTTGGGAATCGACTGTCGTCACTGACGGTGTGTCGGATTCCCATTTCACCATCTGGTTCGTTGCGTCCTCTGGTTTGATCGTGTAGGTGAGTTTGGCGGTTCCTCGCACGGACAGGTTTACGGCCCACGGATTGATCTCCACGCCAGAGACAGGCACATTCCTGCTCTTCACGGTCACCTTGCATTCGGCGGTCTTGCCTCCGTCCTCGGTTGTGACGGTGATTGTGGCCTCTCCGGTCTTGATGGCCGTGACCTTGCCGTTCTCGTCCACCGAGGCGATGTCGACCTTGTCGGACTCCCAAGCCACCTTCTTGTTTGTGGCGTTGTCCGGCTTGACTGTTGCCGTAAGGGTTTCGTTTTCCCCTTCGGTCAGAGTCAATTCCGATCTGTCAAGTGACACCTCGGTAACATTCACGACTTTTGTCTTGACTGTCACAGTGCTTTTCCCGGACTTGCCATCGGCTGTGGCGGTGATGGTGGCGGTGCCGGCCTTGATGCCTTGTACGTTTCCGCTGCCGTCAATGGTGGCGACGGTCTTGTCGGAGGATGACCAGGTCACGGCTCTGTCAGCGGCAGACGAAGGAGAAATATTGGCAGTCAACTTGGCGGATTCGCCTTCTGTGAGCTCCACGCTCTCCGGAGATACGGTGACGGAAGAGACGCTGACGGCCTCTTCCTCTTTCTTCCCGCACGAAATGATGAGCAGGGCCGCCATGACTGATGCCACAAGGGCTGTTAGTGTTTGTTTGATTTTCATGTCAATATAAGGTTAAACAAAATTCATGGAATAGTCGAGTATATTCATGGTAACAAAATTAGCCAGCTGGACGCAAAAGGAATATGACAAAAAAGGCATTTTGCGTCTCTTTTGCCATATTTCCCGCTCACACCACAGTCATTTCATCTGTCAATCGATGCCTACGAGATCATATTTTTCAGAAATATAGACATCCCCGTTCCCTTAAATATTGCCATACAGGCACCTTTGTGAGCGATTCCGCACATTATCCGTGGAATAATTTGTTCCACGGATAATGCTCTGTAGCTTTGCCGGCAGATAAACGCTTAAACAATGAAGACTAAAAACATTTATGCGGATCCCACCATCGACTTCGCGTTCAAGAGGATCTTCGGGACTGAGAGGTTCAAGGACGCGACCATCGGGCTGCTCAACAGTATCATCAAGGACGTCAACATCGTTGATGTCACATTCCTCAACACGGAGATCGTCCCCGAGAACAAGGACGACAAGAAGTGTGTCATCGACATTCTGGCCACCGACGACAAAGACAACAACTTCATTGTGGAGATGCAGAACGCCAAGCAGGTGACATTCCTTGAGAGGATGGTCTATTACACGGCCAAGGTCATCGCTCAGCTTGAGGGTGAGGTTGGCTCGGCGGAATACAACCTGCACTCGACGTATGCCATCGCATTCCTGAACTTCGCCTCGGAGGCCGTCACAGGGATCAATGGAAGGTACGACCTCCACTATTACACTGTGGACGAGGCATCCGGCCACAGGCTGCCGGCCAGCCCGGAGTACCACTTCTTCGACCTGAACGCGTTCAAAAAAATATCCAAGGGGATAATCAACGAGACCGATTATTGGCTATCTTTGCTGACGGGGTCGAAGGAGATGGATAGGATGCCGGACTGGGCCAGGGGCGACAAGGGTTACGAGGCCTACTTCGAAGCTTCCACAAGAGCCAACTTCACCCCCGAGGAAACCATTCAATACGAAAAGGATATGATGACCGAACGCGACAGGATCAACTCCATCAACTACGCAAAGTGGGAAGGGGTTCAAGAGGGCAAACTACAGACTCGGCGAGAGATCGCCGAGGCGTTGAAGGCCAAGGGAATAGACGCAGGAACAATAGCTTCTTGCACGGGACTCTCCGTGGAGGACGTTAACGCACTTTAGACAATAAAAAGAGTGCCCGTGGTGCACGGACCAGAGGGCGCTCTTTTTATGAATATTATAGACAACCTTTATTCTATCGCCACGTACTGGTCGGCGTACTTGCTCCAGTATTTGGTGGTCTTGTAGGTCTCGATGGAGGCGGCTGGGACGCGGATGACGCCCTTGAAGTCACATTCGTGGAAAGGATCATCGAAACGGCCGTCATTGTCATTAAAAGTCGGAGGCACCGCCGCGCGGATCGTGACATCTTTCAAGACCTTGTTGTACGCTACAAAAGTGACATTGATCCTCTCTAATGTCGAAGGAAGATCCAACACCTCGACTTTTCGGGTGTCAAGGGAATAAACAGAAAGATAAGTATATCCCTCGCTGACAGTTATTTTCTTGCAATTAGGATAGAGTCCGTGTCCCAGCAGATGATCGCCCAATGTCGTGACATTTTCTATGGCCGGAATTGTCAAGGATGACACTGAACTGTGATTCCGGCCTGCAGCCCAACCAATAATCCTTTCCCTGGTACGGTCAACAATGGCCTGCCCGGTAACATAAATCTGCGGATGGGATTCATCTATTATGATCCGGTTCACCTCTATTCCACCAGGACCTTTAGTGTTAAGTTTCGGACCGAGGAAAACCTCATCGGCGACAATTCTGATAAAAGCGGTTTCATCAAGACTTTCAATATTCGGCAGATACAATCTATCTCCGAAATCCGCTCCACAGAAACTGTAATACTCAATCTTTTTTATGCTGGATGGAACATCGTAAAGTTTGGAGTGCTTCCCGTTTGCGCGACCATTTAGAGAAAATGCGTATGCCCCGATTATCTCCAAGCCGCTGTCCGGGAACACAACATTATCCAAAACACAACTTTCAAAGGCGCTATCCCCGATTTTAGTGATGCCGCCCGGAAGAATTATGGACTTGAGAGTGTTGTGCCCATAGAACAATGCCGGAGGAAACTCATCATCAGTCGTAGTGTATTCCTTTCCATTCTGAAAGCCGGACTTGTAGGAGTCTCCTCCGGAAATAATCCTCACGTCCTTCATATCCGCGCTTTCAAGTGCGGTGCAATATTCCCGGATCGCTCCCGCGTCGCTGGAATTGATAAAGCCCTTCCGCCACTTTATGGATGTGATTTTCGTCCCGACTTTTTCGAACAATTCCCGGAGATGACCGGCCTCGTATGTCATAATCTCTCCTCCGTTGATCGAGACAGCGGACGCATATTTTGATGAGACGGTAACATTACATTCGCCGGACTTGCCTTCGGCGGTGGCGGTGATGGTTGCCGTGCCGGCCTTGATGCCTTGAACGTTTCCGCTGCCGTCAACGGTGGCGATGGTCTTGTCGGAGGATGACCAAACCACGGTTCTACCGGCTGCGGCCGCAGGAGAGATCTTGGCGGTCAATTTCGTGGATTCACCTTCTGTGATCTCCGCGCTCTCCGGAGACACGTTGACGGAAGAGACGCTGACGGCCTCCTCTTCTTTCTTTCCGCACGAGACGACGATCAGTGCCGCAAAGGCCGATGCCATAATGGCGGATATGGTACGTTTGAACTTCATAATCAATGTTGTCAAACAAACATAAAAACTATTGAGGCATCTGCGCCCCGTACCCCGGCATAGCCCCGAAAAGCAGAAGGGCCTTCTCCCAGTTGTAACGGTTGGCGTACATCGTGACCTTCGAGGTCATCGTGCCGATCTGGTTCATGCCGAGAGCCGACCTGAAAGTGTTGACCGCCGAATTAGGATTATGCTGCATCTCAGCCGAATACGAGGCGTTGAGGAATCCCTTGAGATAAGCCTCGTCAATCTTTCCCTTGAATATGTTCGCATCCTTCACGGTAGTGTTGCCACTCTCGGCGTCGAGATATTCAACATCCGAGAAGTCAGCGCTGCTGATGTTGATGAAATTGCCGCCTCCCGGAATCGAGATGTCGCCCATCCTGTTGAGGAAGAACACATTGTTCACCACGCTGGTCTTGCGGGTGGCCTCACGGTTCTTGTCACTGTCGATGTGCGTGTAGTCAAGAGCGGTCATCATAGAGCAGCCGAAGATGTTGTTCGCAAGGTGACAGTCCGTGCCAGGCTGGAAACGGAATCCGTATCCCATGGTCTCAAGGTTCTGCTTGAACGACCACATGAACAGCAACGTGTTGTTGGTGAATTCAACCTTGGAGTTCACCTTAGGGTCCGAGCCGCGTACATCCATCGCCTCCATCCTGCAGTTCACGAAGATGTTGTTGTCGATGTGCATCGAACCTCTGAAAAGGCCGAGGATCACGTGGTTAGGGGCATTGATGAAGGCGCAGTTATGTACGGTCAGGTTCACGTTGGAGTTGTTCATGTAGAGAATGCAGGTCTCCTTCGTGTAGGTCTCAAGGTTGGAGAGGTCCGCGCCGCCCATACCTTTCGTCCCGATCGGATTCATCTTCGTCGTCTCCACGCCTTCCGGCTGTCCCTTCTGGTTCTCGTCGTTCCCGGAATAGTAAGAGATGGAGTTGCCACGGTCGAATATGATTCCGTCGAACAGAACCTCAGCGTTGCGGTACTCAACATTGCTGTCGTACTTGCCCACGTTGACCTCAAGCTGTACTGTCGGAGCCTTGGCGGTACCGTTGGACTCCGGAGTCGGCTGAACCATAGTGCGGTAGTTCAGAATGTCACGCTGGGAAAAGTCCCCGTTGAAGCCGCCGTAGATGTACACAGGCTTGCGGACGAAGATATTCCCGCAACGAAGAAGACCATAGTAGTTGCCGGCGGCCACATAGACGGTGGAGCCGGCCGGAGCGATGTCAAGAGCCTTCTGAATATTCTTGAGTGGCGTAGATGGGCTCAAGCCGTCATTCTTGTTGTTGCCGGACTCGCTGACATAGTAAATAGTCCCGTTGGCGCCAGTGGCGGCACGGCCGTTGCTCACAGCCGGAACCTGCCCATTCCCGCCACGACCGTTCAGAGCGTCGTTCGCTCCTTTCTCAATGGCACCCTCAACCTTGTCCAAGCCTTTCTGGATGGCTCTGTCCACGCCCATGGTTGTCCTCGTGGTGGCGGCGTTCTTGGCACGCTTGCCCAACTGGTTCAGAAGATTTTGCCCCTGAGCGGGCATATTCACAGACAGTGAGAGCGTGAGAGCGAGAACCGCTCCCAACGCTTTTTTCATATTTCTTAAATATGTCATTTTCATTTATTTCTAAAATTTTTGAATATTACCTTATGCCGCAGGCACAGCCTTCTTCCTGCGGGACAGGAAGATGATCAGAGCGATGGCTATCACTATCAGGGATATTCCCAGAACCGGTCTGTAGGCCAGCCAGGCGATGGCGATGACGATGAACGACCACGCGAAGCCCACGAGAGAGCAGACAAGCCCGACGCCGGCACCGATGATGTTCGCGATGAACGGAACCACCTTGGCAAGAGTCTCAAGGAATCCGAATATGCCTTTCAGGCCACCGATGACAAGGAATATGCCCAGGAATCGGAGGATCCAGAGCCACATCTTGTTGGCGGAATGCTGTCCCTCGTACATCTGTTCGGCTGACTGGGCACCATCTGGAGCACATCGAAGTTCTTGCCGTTCTTTGAGGTGTAAGGCACGAATGTGTCGCCGCTGACCTGGGCCATAAGGGAAACCTCGGCCGGAAGCACTTTTGTGAAGGTCACGCGAACATCACCTACCTGAGGTGTGCCTGACTTCTGGCCGAAGCTGATCACATTGTTCTGGATCTTCACTGTAAGTGTCGTGTCGATCAGGCATTCCTCCTTGAATAGTTCTTTTGTGATCCTTTCGGTGTCTTTCTCGGAGAAGAGGTAAGGCTGCTCTCCGGAGATCGAAGCGATCTGGCTCTTGGTAAGCCTGTAGGCTCCGAACGTCACGTTCTCGGCGTTCTGCCTCAAATCGTCAATAGCGATCTTGACCCTGTTCGCTCCCTGATACTCAGGATCGTGGAACTCCTCGGAATTGACTGGAGAGTCCACCCATTTCTTCTCGTAGGTGTAGGTCGTCGTGGTCTCCTGACCGCCGCCCACCTTGTCCTTGGTCTTGCTCTGGGAGTGCTCTACCCACTGGTAGTACTCTACCCTTCTGACAAACTTTACCGCCGTAACGCCGACACCGAAATCCGGGTCGATGAGAGAGTCGATCGTGGCGGTCATTCCGGTAGCGTGGACGAGTTTCCCGTCGAACTGTGGATCAATGGTGTTTATGTCTGCCATCTCAACGGTCACACCGGCGGCCTCGTTGAGCATTTTGGTCGTCTTGACAGCCCTGCCTTCGTTCCACCAAAGGAGGATCGTGCCGACGACAAGAAGAACGAACCCTGAGCCTATGCCTCCGAAGGATTTCTTCACGCGCTGACCGTATGAGGTCTTTGTGGTTTCTGTGTAAGCCATAAAATAGTTTTTTAGTTTGTATTAATTATGTGATGGTGATTTACTTGATGAAGAACCCGCTTCTTGTGCCGACACCGAAGAAGTAGGTCTTGCCGTACTTGCCTCCACCCATGTAGTCCTGCGCGAAGCCGTAGTTTGTGGCGTAACGCTTGCCGTCCTTCTTGATGTCCACCCAGGCACTGACACGGCGGCGCACGATGTTGCCGAAGCCGTCACGGTCGATCTGCCAGGTGGAGTTCAGAATTGTGACACGCTTGGCGTCCTCCTCCGGGAACTGCGCGCGGGCGGCGGCCAGACAGGCGTTCAGGAATGCGGCGTCACCCATCTTGGTGGCAGGCCAAGGCTGCATGCTTGCCGCGATCGCAGCCTCCTGGGCGGCCTTGCGCTCAGCCTCTTCCTTTGCCATCTGTTCTTTCTCCGCCTGATACTCCTCCCTCAGCTGAGGCGCGGTCTTGACTGGATTCCTTGTCTGGAACTCTTCTGAAGTCTGGGCTATGGCCGACTTCAGATCGGCGAGAACCTGATCATAACGAGGATCGCTCTCAAGCAGATAGCCGAAGGATGCGTTGAGATTGTAGGCTGAATAGGCCCAGTCAAGGTACCACTCCTTCATCTTCCCTGAATATTCATTGGACTTTCCGATCTCGAACTCGATCTGATTGTAGGTACCGTCCGCGAACTTTGCCCTGTCTTCCTTGGCGGTCGCCGCCTTCTTAGGCAGCCCTGCCCAAAGCTTCGCCCAGATCTTGCCGTAGGCGGCGTTGTAATGGTCCTTGTACTCATTGTACCTGAACTCGTCCTTTACGCCTTCCGACTCCCGGACGATGTTCTCGATGAAATTGTACATCTCACCCGAGCGGGTGAAATATTCAAGTTCTTGATTGTCAAAGTTCTGTTCCTCGGCAGCCTCTTCCATCCTGTAGAGATAGTAGAGGGCGTTGGCGATGACGGTCTTGCTGTTCATGGTCATAAGGTGAAGATCCTTCCTCCATTCCTGGAGCTGCTCCCAAGATGACTTCGCGTTGCCTTCATAGAGGGTCCCTTGCTGGCCTTTGATCCTCACGCAGTCTCCCATGTCGGAATTCCAGAATTTCTCCTCGTCCGGACGCACTCCGTCCTGGATGTTCTGGACTGTTTCCGCAACCTTCTCCTTCGTGGCTTCCGGGGCTGCGGTCTTTGTCTTGGAGACCTCGTTCTTGACTTTGTTTTTAAGGGCGTTCCCCAGCCCGCCCAGCTGTGCGTTGGCTGTCATTGTGCCAAGTCCCGCCATCATGGCAACTACCGTTATGGCTTTCAAACTAAGATTTGTCATTATATGATTTTTTAGGTTTATGTGTGCCGCAAAGTTAGCCTGTGCGCCCTAAAAGGAATATGGCCAAAGAGGCAAAATGCGTCTCTTTAGCCATATTTTGACAAAATCAGTCCTGAAATTCCGTTATTGACCGGTGTTGCCGTCCCGCCATTGCTTCGGAGTCGTGCCGGTGACTTTCTTGAACAAGGTTATGAAATAGGACACATCGTTGATGCCACAGAGCATGGCGACTTCGGAGACAGGCTTGTCCTTCTGCCCGCTCAGAATCTCCTTGGCCATCTCGATCCTGACCTCGGTCACCAAGGCACTGCTGCTGCCTCCGGTCTGAGCCTTGATCTGGCGGTTGAGGTTGGACCTCGTGGTGCAAAGCACCGATGCCGCCTCCTGGAGATCCACATCCTTTCCCTCCATGATCTGCTTCCGGATCTCGGCCTTCAACGGCTCGACCACGTCCCGCTCCGGAGTCTGGGACATGCGTGAGGTTGATCGCTTCCTTGCCGCATCGAGCTTGGCTATCGTGTCGTCAAGGACCGATTTGATCGACTTGTTCCTCCGGGCGAGAAGCCAGACCGCAAAGACGAGCAAGGCGACGGCCGCGATGCCACACCATAGAATCTTCCGCTTGGAACTCAGATGATGATCCCGCTCGCTGGTGATCTGCTCATTGCGGTAGCGGGCGTTATATTCATTGAGACCTTGGTTCATCTCGCTGTCATAGAGTGAGTCCTTGATGTGGGTGTACTGCATCAGATGCTCCACGGCCTCATCGGAATTGCGGGGAGTCAAAGCCCTGCTGAGTCCGTAGTGCGAATGACTCTTGTTGTAGGCATCCCCTTTCTCGGTGAATACTTTCAGAGCCGCCCGGAAAAATTCAACCGCCTTTTCATGGTCTCCTTTTTGGAGACAGATGTCGCCCATCTGATTGCAACTGATTGCCCAAGATTGCATATTCCCGGCTTTCTCCAATTCCGGAAGGGCCTCAAGAAGAGACTTTTCCGCATCGTCGTACCGTCCGAGGGCGATCTGCGCCGCAGCCATCTGCGACAGCCGGACCGCGGCCTTGTCGTCCAGTCCCATGGCCTTGTTGATGTCGTGGGCGCGGCGTGAATATTCGAGGCTCTTCTCATCCTCGCCCATGCTGTGGTAGATTTCCGCCGCCATGCCGCAGCGCACCGCCAGCTTCAGCGAATCATTCTGCCTCTCGCAGATGCGGATGGCCTCAAGGACGTATTTCACTCCCTCCGCCGGCTGCTTCGACGCAAGGCAGATCCCCGCCAGAGTGTTCAATGAATATGCTATCCGGATGTCATCCTGAAGTTCACGTCCCAATGCGAGGGTCGCTTTGGCGTATTCCAAAGACTTATGATAGTCCGACTTTCGGAAATATGCTATGGAAAGGACATTGTCGCAGTCGCACTCGATTTCCTTGGCGGCCACTTTTCGGCTGAGGGTCAACGCCTTGCTTGAATATTCAATGGCTTTGTCATATTCCTGCGCGTCATAGTACCACTCTCCGGCCCAGTACCAGGTCAGGGCCTTGACGCTGTCCGCCTTGCTTCCGGGAAGCAGCTCGATCGTTCCTTCCGTGAAGTCCTCTTGGGCCAGATATTCAAAGAAAGTCTTCGCCGTCTGGGTCGCCTGGTCTCCTTTCTGGTGATCAAATGCCATGATGAGCGAGTCCGCCACATTCTGCGAATATGCGGATGATGCAACCAGAAGGAATATATTAATAAGTATGTTTCTTGTCGGTTTCATTATTAGTCATGTGGCTGGGAATATGCCTTTACAGCCGAAGTATCTGGCAAATTTGGAAAAATTATCTGAATATTCCTACATCTTCCCGGTCACTGAGTCACTGGTTCGGTCACTGGGCCTGTCGAAGTGACAAAAAGCCCGGAGGCAAAAGGATGCCACCGGGCGGACTGATGTGATTATTATGGGTACGCTATCTGGAGATTTTCAGATTGCCGACATTTAGTCCCCACTCTCCGTCCTGGACGATAGGGGTCGGCACCCCATCAAGGTTCTTCTCGTAGTGGGGCTCTTTGAGGTAGGTGTGCGAGTGGCCACCGACCACAAGATCCACGTTGCGGGTCCTGCTGACGAGCATCTGGTCGAGGTACGGTTCGTCCTCGAAACCGATGTGGGTCAAGGCGATAACAAGGTCGCACTTTTCCTCGGTCTTAAGGTACTCGGCCCACTTGTTGACCACTTCAGCGTTCTCGAAACCAGGAATCCTGTCGGAAACCTCCTTGGAGACCAAGATCGTGATGTCAGGCATAAGGCCGATGATTCCGATCCTCATCCCGGCCTTCTTCACGATGGTGTAGGGCTTGACGTACTTGGCCAGAGCCACGTTCGAGAAGTCATAGTTGGCGCACACGACAGGGCACTTGATGTTGGCCAGACGGCGGGCGAGTTCGTCCACTCCGTTGTCGAACTCGTGGTTGCCGAGGGTGACGCAGTCGTACTTCATCGCGTTTATGAGATCGATTTCGATGTCGCCCCCGAGCACTGAGAAATAGGATGTGCCCTGATCGAAGTCTCCGGCGTGGAGAAGAAGCACGTTTTTCTTTCCGTCAGCCTTCACGACACTGTCACGGTAGGCCGCGCGTTCGATCACGCCTCCGAATCCTTTTCGCTCTCCAGCCCGCTCAGGCTCAAGATGGCTGTGGGTGTCGTTCACGTGGAGGATGGTGAGCCGTTTCTGGGCGACGGTGTCAATATTCACAAACGCCGCGAGCAGGCATATTCCTAAAATTATCTTTTTCATCACTCGTCCTCCTTTAAGATAGTGATCCAATTCTGGTTCTGGAACTCGATAGGCTTGCCGGCCGCCGTTAGGCTCTGGACGTAGGCAAGCATCGTGTCATAAAGGTAGCCGTTGCAGGTGATAACCTCCTCGGCGTTCTTGGCGACCTTGTAGCCGTCTCCGCCGTCAAGAAGGAAGTTAAGCGTGGCGACTCCGTAGAGTTTGTCGTTGTCGATCGGTTCTCCGTTGATGGTGGCCGAGACAATCTTTCCGTTCTTGGACACGACTTTGATTCCGCCGACAATCTGGAAGGTGGTGGATGCCATCTGGTCAAGGATGACCTTTACGTCACGTCCACGCAACGCCACGTAGCATAGGTTGTTGCGGAATGGGAACATTGACATTATGTCGTCGTATAGGACCTCTCCGGCGGGCATATCTATCCGGACTCCTCCGCGGTTGGCGAATCCGATGTCAACCCGCTTGCCTGTGCTGTCAGCGGTCGCGCGCATCAATTCGTCGATGTACCAGTCGTAGATCTCGCACTCGGGATAGGTCCGGACCATCTCCCTGGTCGAATGGCCGATCACTGTCTTCACCTTTGCCATCGCGGGCTGCGCGTCGAGCATTATCTTCGCGACATCCTTCACAGTGCCCTTGCGGAATTTCTTTCCATTAGGAGCATAATAGGTACGGCCCTTGACCGTCCCCATCGCTTCCTCGACGTTCGACGCGTTGGAGGCCACTACACCCGTGCGGTGTCCGTCAATCGGATCCGTCGTCCAGATTATCGTCCGCTCCTGGGCCGAAAGACTCAGCCCCCCGGCCAGGAACAATATGATTGTCAACTTATTTTTCATTACGATTTCTTCATACCCTAATTGTACCGATAGACAAGTTCCACCTCTCGGTTTTGGTATGTCCATCCTTTCTGTGGGAAATTTGTTGGAGGTGCTTTAATGTCAAAGTCCTTTGGAACATAGACATTGAAGAAGTAATCCGGGTCCTGACCCCAACCAGGATTAGCCGCCACTCTCAGGGTATTGAGTTTGGGATTCTGCCTGACATCAATTACCTTAAGGCTGTTTGAATAGGCGTTGATCATTGTGAGGTTCGGATTTTTTGTGACATCAATGCTCGATATACCACAATAAGGGAAAGTGATTTGTTCGAGTGCCACACACGATGAGATGTCAATATTGTGCAGTGCTTCGTTATTGCCAAAATTGAATTTCTTAAGTTTGGCAAGCCCGTCAATCTTTATCTGTTCCAACTTATTGTTCTGGCAAACCAGTTCTGTGAGTTCGGTGTTGGATGTCAGATCCAGACTTGTCAGATTGTTAAAGTTGCATCTGAGGCTCGTTAGCGCCTTGAAAAGTTCGATCCCTTTCAAAGAGGTAAGGTTACCAGAGGCGGATTCCGTTCCGGACACATCGATGCTCTTGACACCGGCGATCTCGTCAGCTGTGATGTTCTTGGCGTCCTTGATGATGCCTTTGGCCTGCAACGCGGCGGCGAACCCGGCATCGAACTTCGAGGCAAGATTCTCCGGCTGCGGATCCTTGTTGTCATCTTTCTTGCAACCTGTGGAGGCGAGCATAAGTGCTGCCATCGCGGCGAAGGCGAAGCTTCGCAGATAGTGATTTTTCATCTTTCTTGAGATTTTAATGATTGATAATAGTTTTCAATATATTAATATGTGAGCCTGTTTTTTCACCCGTTTTCGGTTCTGCAAAGTTAGCCGCCGTTTCCCGAAAAGAATATGGCAAAAGGGGCAATCTGTGTCTTTTCTGCCATATTTCCGCCATATTCCCACCATATTCCGCCTTTGGACGAGCCTTTCCGCGCTGGGAACTAGAAGGGCAAATATTGACAAAGTCCATCTAAAAGATTAAGTTTGAATATTTCAGAAAAAATGCCTATCTTTGCGACCCCTATG
>ERZ1026860.669-NODE-669-length-20845-cov-5.405339_pt1 | contig 20845 bp, 32 predicted proteins | sample MGYA00380160_ERZ1026860 | MGnify/ENA primary metagenome ERZ1026860 (study PRJEB33269, sample SAMEA4719796) | human gut metagenome | biome: human-associated habitat; feature: organic feature; material: feces | place: Cameroon | collected 2013-10 ... | reverse complement strand
CATCCTAATAGTCCAATAAATTACACTTTAAGAGCTTCTTCATTGATAGTCACGACTAACTCGTTGACCAACTTCATATTGACGTGCTCTGGCAAGGCCGAATTTTCACACGAAGATTTCATTCTATGCTCATACACAGGAACAACATAAGCTCGCCATTCCGTATAATCGTATTCACCAAATCGAAATTTCTGCAATATATCAATGTCATCACCGCGATATGTAACAATCTCACCCTTTTCAAACAAATCGAATGCCATCAAATAAAGCCGATTTACATTCATGACCATTTTGTTAAGCTTTTTCTGAGCTTTTTCAACCTCGTCCGCTCCATAACGGCCAATCGTCATATCAATGTATAACCGACTTGATTTACGAAGAAGATCGTTTACAAACCCACCAAAAGGCTTAATAGCATCTTTCGATAAAAACAGCGTCTTATTCTCCATAAGAAGCTTAGTTGTCGGATTATAGCTAATAACAAGATCGTCACTGTTTCCAAACATTTCCAGCACATTTGGATTTCCATTCGATAACAGCTTTGCAATCTTATTGAAGCTAAATACCGTTGTGTCAGTTACCGTATCAATACGATGTTCGAACTCGCCCAGCCCAAGTAAATCTTCTTTGGAATTCAATGCAACTCCACGAATATCAACATCCGATCCTTTTACGTTCGTTCCATAAGCGTGGCTGCCACCGATGGTCAAAAACATCAAATGCTTGCCAAGGTGCGGATCAGTGCGTAGAAAATCATACGGTTCGCTATCAATGATACGCTGTAATTCTTCTCGTGTCATAAATCACCTCAGATAATCAACTCATAAATTTGACCAAAATAGCGACAGAATTGTAAATCGTCCAGCGTCTTAATCGCTGAATCCAGCGCAAAGAAATGCACTTCTGTCGGATCAAATAAGAGCTGCTTAATGTTTTTCACATCGACATCGACATCGTCATCTTCAAATCCGGCATCTGCCCGATCCTGTTTGAATTCTTCATCGGATTCATATGTAAACATTACGTCATTATATACTTTTTCAGTATCGAAATCGATTGTCATATCTCCTTCTGACCAATATTGCATTCGTTTCATCGTTTCTTCCGAAATTGCAATCAGGCCGTCATTTCTGCTGACGTCATCATCAAACTTTTCATCTGGATATTTTTCTTCAAACAATTTTCGATCGTCCACAAATACACCTCCGCCACGGCTTTCAAGGTGTTTTGTAATACGAAGAATCAGTTCGTCTTTATTGCTAGAATTAAACCAATCCACATTGTCGATGATATCTTTTGCTTCCTGAAGAGCACTCGTAGTATATGCAGACCAGTGATAGTAAATGGTTGCGATGTCTTCATCAAAAGCATGAACCGTAATAACTAATCTTTGTCCCATTATTTCAACTCTCCTTTTTGATATAATCGTTTTTTATATTCTTCTATTCGTTGATGTGCCAACCGTTGAGATTCTGTGTCGGGGGCGTAAAACATCCAGTGGTCTTTTATGTATTGATCGTTTTTTGCTTTTGTTTCTGGATTTACAATCAGAGCAATCGTCTTATGACTCACATTATATTCTTTTGCTAAGCTTCTAAGTGAATGTCCCCCGGTTTGATATTTACGCAGAATTTCTTTTTTCTTTTCAGCGGTAAGCTTCACTCGACGATCTTGTTTATCTGACAACCGGATATGTCTCCACTTACTTGACATTAACAGCCTCTTTTGCCTTACAAAGCTGTCGCATCTTGTCCAAGATAATAAAATCAAACTCGTCGTTTTCCGGAATATTGCAATCATAATCATTCAGAAACTGCTCGGCAACATCTTCTGCACAATCAAGAATTTCGTTATATGTAACGCCATACTCTTCTTTGAACGCTGCTTCATCGCAGTCGCACTCGTTAAACATATCGTAGATGTGCCCTTTGGCATCTTCGGTTCGATATTTAAACTGCTGATATCGATATGCTGCTTCGATCTGATCTTCGTTCATAACATAACTCGCGCCAGTTACATTGCTCACAACAAGAATATCTTTATCCATAATTATTCCTCTTCCAAACTATAAGCTTCAATTGAAGTCAGTTCATCGGCATACACTGTATATTCCATGTGACACCTCAAATTCCATGCTTTAAACAATAGTGACCGTAAGACAATCCCTCTGCGTCCGCTTTTCTTACAATATCCAGAAACGTTTCACGCGCTTTGTCTTTGGCATCTTTTTGTTCTCGTTTTTTCTGATTACAACGGTTAACTTTTTCTCTGTCAACAATGCGTTTGCACTCTTTGCAGTATTTCATACCGCATTTTGGACCATACCACGTAGTTCCACATCTTTGACAAGTAAGCTCTCCATATGCAAGCATCTTTACACCCCTTCAATGTGACTTGCCATCATATCTGCTGTATGTGTCCATAACACATTTGGATATTTTGCAATGGCGTTGCCGTAATACTTCCATTCGTTTGTGTCAGTTTCATAGGCACCCATATGCCACCGGATACAAGCAATCTCTTCTTTGGTCAGGGTGACACAACTCGCCAGCATACAAATGGATTTTTCGCCGTGATGGCTGTAGATTGAATCATTCGCATAAGCGTACTGATAACCATTCTCTATGTCAATTAACTTGTATTGATCCATTTTACAGACATCATGAAGCAGGCCAACAACAAACGGAGACCCGGGATTGTCCCATTTTAAATCAAGCTTATCTGTTAACATCAGAAGATTTTTTGCAACCGCCAGACTGTGTTCAGCCAATCCGCCGGGATAGTTGCCATGATATTTAGTGGAAGCTGGGGCATTCCAGAACCCGTATGTATTGAGAAAATCTTTTACGACGATCGCCTTAGCTGGCATAAAATATTTATCAATCAGCTGATATGCTTCGTTCTTGATATTTTCAGTGTTCATTACATATCCTCCTTACTCTTGAATAATATCGCCATCTTCAAAACGAATAGCGGCCACATAATCGTCGCTACCTTTCTTAAATCCAACTGTTTGAATATTTTTAAATGTTGAATTATATTCAGTCATTGATACTAAATCGTCCCAGCTTGCATATTTACCGTCTTTTGAAAAGAAAACACCAAAACCGGGATAGTCGTCATACTGCCCAGTTGGAAGACATACAAGATATCCGTTAGGAATTGCAATCTTGGGCGTTGTTTCATCAATTGCAACCATAGTCAAATCTCCTCAAAACAGTTACAATCAGAAACGATCTCGTTCGTGACATCACGCTCATATCGTTCAGAATCTCCGCAACAGCAATAATAATGCTTTAGAAACGGATTTTTAGCATCGACATCAATCTTATCATTTGGCAATGGAAAGCTATATTTATCTCCAAGATAGCAGCAGTCCACACATTTCGTGACTGTTTCTTTTTTAGTTTTGACTCCACCAATAATGCCCTTGGCCCAGTATTCAAAATCAGCCACAACATCATCATCCATCTCGTACTGGTAATAGAAGTCGAGTTCTCCATAATTGTCGACGCGATACATTGCCATAACAGTCCCGTATTCTGGATTGTGTCCGTCAATATATCCGATTCTGTTGTATCCACCGTGAGATTCAGTCTGAATAAGAGTCCACATAATCAAATCTCCTTTACAATTTTATTCTGGCGGCGGTTATGTCTGCCCCAGTACCGCTACTCACCTGGCATCCGCTGTGAATTAACCGAAAATCATAATTTCTTCCATTGTTTACTCCTCAATATCAATATCAAAAGAAGTGGTTCCGTCCTCATTCTCTCGATAGTTCATTTTAGCGAGAGCATCGTTACAAGCCTTCAATTTCTTTTGTACTTCCTCTACATTTGGGTGCCTTAGAAGATATTGAAATCGTCTCGCTTCATCGGCGTCCAAAATAATATCTCCATTAACGTAGTGCATTTTATTCCTCGTTTACAACCTCGATCTGACACATCTTCATGGCAGCCAGTGCGTTCTTGTGAGACTCAGGAGTGACACCGGCACAGCAGCTCGCATCCACGATGACAGGAACCTCGTGGAGTACATTCTTCAACATGATCGCATTGGAGATAACACAGATATCCGTGCAAAGTCCGACCAGCGTAATCGAATTGATTTCCACGTCAGAATACCAAAGAAGAGTTTCTTGCAAATCCTGCATCAGATAATAAGAACCAAACACTTCTTTGTCGTAGATAGGATTGTCAGATTCATACATCTCGTCGGTGATTGTTGCGTCAACCTCATCGATTAGTTGCCAGCCCCACGTCTCCTGTAGACAATGCTTCACGGGGAGATGCTTACCTTCCTGAGTTTTAAGATAGTTTTCATGGTGTGTATCTCTGGTATACAGAACCTTACCTTTCCAGTTCTTGATTTTCTCAATGACCTTTGGCACAATCGCCTGAGCTTCTGGAGTACCAAGAGCACCCGTGACGAAATCATTCTGCATATCAACAACGATCAGGACATCGACCTTTGTCTTTTCCATTTAATTCACTCCAATCATAAAAAGTATAATTGTAACTCCAATCTGAAAAATGTGAAGAATTTGATCTATAAACAAACTGATTGTTAGCTCATTTGCTTTTTCATTGTCTATTTCGGCGTGAAATTCTGTATTTATAACAAGTAATCCAACCCACTGAATCAAACCATGATAAAAGCCTGACTCCATCCATATCCAAAAAGAATACACAAGCAGCGGGAGCATCGTAGTGAACGACCATTGGAAAGCATGTTCATATAGAGCAATCCTCCAATCGTGTTTGTACAGATCCTGTGGATAATTTTCTTTCCACCAATTCTTCTGTTTGAATTGCGCCAGAATCCCTTGTGTATGATAATCGTCATAAATATGAAGCCATATCATACTTAAAAACAGTACGATCCAAATCATTAGCCCCACCAATTAAACAAGGATGGGTCATACGTAGGCATCGGAAGCTGCTTGAATGTGTTTGCGTCGTGCATTCGGTCGATCTTGGCAGCCGTAGCGCTGTCGCCACCAAACTCACCAGTGCGAATGTATTTGTCGAGGAAGTCATAGGTGAAACCAAAGTTGTCTTCATCGGTTTTTCCAGTCAGACCATCTGCAGGCGCTTTTTCGATAAACTTTTCAGGTAGACCTAGCTCACGACCAACAGCCTTTACTTCAGTGACAGTCAGCTTACCGAGAGGACTGAATTGACCTGCGCCATCGCCAAATAGTGTAGCCCATCCGACAAAATCCTCAGAATAATTGCAAGTGTTGGCCACTCGCCCATTCATGCTCTGAGACACCACAAACAGAGTTGCCATACGGATTCGTGCCGGCAGATTCACACGAGCCTGCTTAGAATCACACAGACCAGCGATACGACTCTTGGCCAGTAGCGTATTCACAGTTTCGGCGATATTGATCTCAAACGACTTGATATCCAGATGCTTAACCAAATCTCGCGCCACATCGATGTCGTCCTGCACGCCCTGCGGCATCAGAACGCCAATCACGCGACCATTGCCCAAAGCCTCGCAGCACAGAGCAGCCACGATGCTGGAATCCTTACCGCCAGAAATACCAATCACCGCATTGCAGTCTGGGCCATTCTTGCGAAAGTAATTCCGAATCCATTCGATAATCTCGTCCTTGGTCTTTGCAGCATTAAACTCATACTTGCGCATATTATCTACCCTCCAGTTTCCATAGTTCTACATCGACATCTTTGAATGTAACATCGATAATTTTCTTAACAAGCGCCCAATTAGCACCGCCTCGACAGCAGCCGATCTTATATGGCATAGCTACTTTAGCTCCAGTCATCCTTGCGAATTTGTAAACTTCTTGAAATGCCTCCATCAGTGCGCCAACAGATGTATACTGTTTTCCGTCATATCCGTAACTGTTCTGACCGAAGCAATTGACGAGCCATCGAGATCCTTTCTCATCAACGGGAACTATCTGAGCGACACCAAGCATTCGTGCAGGGTAATCCTTGTTGCTTTCGCAGTAAGTGTGATACTCCTCGTATACCTTTGGATAACGCTCGCGAACTTCCTTGGCAACGCCTGATCCCATAACGCCTTGACAATTCACCTGATGACAGATAATGTCGGCATCAGAATCAAACACGTTGCCTTCTTTTACTATGACACTCATCAGAACTTCCCTTCCCACAGTCGGTCGCGGACTTCCTTCAGGCTGTACTCCTTGACCATATCTCCATTACGGAACACAGTCTGCAACAGATTGCCGTCGGAATGAGCAGCGTGATCCATCAGGCCATCCGTACAAACCAGCTTTCCAGAATCATCCTTAGTGACATAGCACATACCCTTCAGACTCTTCTTGAAGTGATCGGTATCAGTCTTGGGATCTTTGAAGATTTGGATTTCCTTGCCATTGACCACTCCATAAGTCGCTTTGACTGCCATGCCGAATGTATCGCGAGTGAACGGCTTCAACTGACCATTTTGCTCGATACACTGCATAGAGAAGGAACCAACGCCAAGGCTGACATTGTTGCAAGCGAAGCCATGTGCTTTGAGTTCTGCGTAGATCTTTTCGCAACGCTGCACCGTAATCGAATCACCATACAATGCTTTAACATGCGAATTGAGTACCTTGTAACCCTTACTGTTGACTGTACCACCGAAGATATCCCACAGATGATAGACAGTCTGCGTGACGATTTCGACCGGATCGCCAGAGTCGCCACGGATGAGCAGCGTACCATTGTGTGCCATGATTTCGTTCTTGAGCTGCGGCAGAATATTATCGACCAGATTCCAGTAGTCGTAGGAATCAGACACCATGCTGAAACTCATATTGGGATACAGCTCGGTCAGTGCACGACGAATGAAAGTGATCTCGTCACCATCGACAGCGAAGTTAGAACACATCACACTATGCTCGGTGCTAACAGCACCAAACGCAACGGGCTCTTCTTCACAATTGCAGTGATACATTTCTTCCAGATACGGAATCGCAGGAACAGTCGCCGTATTCAGAAAACTCAAACACCAACCGGCGCTAGACTTAACTGCCGACTGCATACACTCCTGACCACGGAAACTGAAATCGCCCAAAGCACGAGCATGAGGCACGCCGTCCTCCACGGTCTCATCGTAATACTTGTCCACAATATCACGATATAGAGTACCGACCGTTGCAGAAATCATCGGATGCCACAGCTCAGAACTCATAAAAGACTCCAGAAACTGCGGAACCCATGCGAAATCAGGATGCGTATTACTCATTTCCAGAAACGGCACATGGATCGGGCAACGAGTGCCTTCAGGCAGTGCTTTGATTTCAACAGGCAGATAACCAAGATCGTGCAGGGCGGCAATCTTACTCAGGTCATAAGCGTCTTTGCCAATGGTTGCATCCAGATAGCGCTTATACTGAGGGACGACAATACTTTTTGGTTCATCGAAGAAGTTGTCATTAAAGTATCGTGCCAGATAATCCTTGCAGAACGCCTGAATGCCGAACACGACAACTTCATCTACACCGTCCAGTCGGCTCATACGCGGGGTGAAGTAACTGACCAGCTTGGTGGTGCCAGCCGGGAACTGTTTACTGTGGGTCGTCTTATAGAAATCGCACAGCAGCATCGGATTGATATTGATCATTCTAAACATCTCCTTTATTTTACTGGGTCGTCTGGTCTAAAAAATGCTGGGCGCTTCACATTCGGATGCGCTTCATCGACATACGCCTCACACACTGCATTAAATTCAAATCCAAAATTATCTTTGATAAGAGGTGTTTTAATATACATGGTTGCGTAATAATCTGACGAATCAAAAAAACGACCACCAACTTCAACGTCTTTGAACTTTCTCATATCAGTCTTCATCCCAACGATGTTCCAATACAGTGATCTTGTCGTGCTTTCCAGTGAAGATGCTATCCGTAGTGTAAACCATGTGAACCAGCTCCGGGTCGTCAAACAAATGGCCACGCTCCTTATCCAGAATACTGTTCTCACAATGGCTGACATACATATCGATATTCCCTGCACCCAGCTCTTTCAACTTCTTAGCAGAATAAAACATGGTGCCACCGTAAGAGCAGATATCGTCAATCATAAGCACCTTACCGTCCTTGGGAGGATAGCCAGTGACGTCCAAGCCGAGAATTTTACCAGTCTTCCACTCACGCTTCTTGTCTCCGTGAATGATATAAGCCTTACAACCCACACGATCCAACGCCCAGTGAACAGTTTCTTCGTACCGTTTCATCGCGCCGGAATCTGGAAAATAAATCACATCAGGCTTACTTTCTTCGATTACCTGACAGATCTCACGAATCGGGGTGTGTACCTCGCAACGATTGATCAGCGCCGGAGCCACGTCACTGTGCGGGTCGAACACAACAACACGACTGAAGCCACACTGATTGATTTCGTTGGCAAACCACTTGAGAGTGAAAACATCTTCGTCACTATGAATTCGATCCATACGAGCGTTCGGGATGTACGGCATAAACAGCTCGACTTCTCCCCCGTTGTCCTTTGCATCCTTCGCAATCATGATAACGGTCGGAAGTTCAGCCATAGATTCAAATGTCCACACGATGCTGATAACATCCATGTAGTTGATAGTTCGATTCTTCTTAATCAGTGGAGTGCCATCAGGAAAAGAGCTGATTTCGTAATGATTTGCTTTAACCATATCGAGCCTCCTTAGACAGCATAATGCAGGCTTCGCCCACCACGACGTTCAAACACGATGTACTTAACCGTTTCCTTTTCAAATGCGGCGTAGTTTTCCTTTTCCCACTCATAATCTCGGTCATATGGATTTTCGACTTTGAGATTCTTCCCAGAAATCATACACTTGCCAGTCTGCTGATCGAATTCAATATCATCCGTATTGAACCGAATCGAATAGCTTTCCTTACCGACAATCGGCGTGAAGTAATTAGAATAATCATGACCGCCATTAAACAAATCATAGCTGCCATGGCTAACAGACTTTTTGCCGCTTTCAGTTACTGCAGTGACAGTATAAGCCATGTCATCCAGATTGATGATGTTCAGATCCATGATGGCATCCTTAAATGGGGTACCGAGATTCAACTCAAAAGCGATAGACCGCAGACAATCGTAATTCAGAACGACACGAGAAGAGAACTGGACAACAGAGTCAATCTCGCCATAATACTTTGGATCAAGCTTGTCCTGCAGGTAAGTGCGAATCTCCTCAGCCTGCGGATAATCGAAACGGAAGTGATAATGGAAACGACCGGGACGGTTAACAAGGTAGTCATTCAGGTCGCGCAGCTGATTGCAAGTGACAACAAACAGCTTCTTGCCAACTGTGGTTCCATCAAACAGGCTCAGCATGGTGTCCTGCGGGTTTTCATCGTTTGTACAACGGAAAGTCTTGTCAAACTCGTCGAACAGGACCATAACTTCCTGCGTAATGGATTCAATAAAACTTGCAATACCGGGAATGTACTCGCTTGCCAAAAGAACAGGATAACCTGCATCGACGGCAGTCTTGGCAATCATTTTAGCAGTCAGAGACTTACCGATACCCTTATCACCGCTGAGGATCACGCCAAGATTCCGAGTAAACACCTTGAACGTACTCATCACCTTGGCTGCCTTCTCACTGGCGACACCATACACCTTTTCATCAACGACCATATCAGGACGACGAACCAGATAAAAGCCGGTCATCTTGGAGAAACAGATGTCATAAGTGCCAGCTGGAATCTGGTCATAAGCTTTCATGTCATCCCCATACAGATGCAAACGACCGGAGCTCTCAACAATTTTCATATCGATTCCTCCTCAGTTCAGCTCTTCCAGCTTCTTCATCAGCTGGTCGACATCCATATCTTCCAGCTCCTTATCCTTCTTCTTTGCCACAATCTTCATGATCTTATCGCGCTGTGCCTTCTTCTCGGCTGCATTCACACGAGCCTCGGACTCTGCCAGCTTGACGGACACGATGTACTTGATCAGATCGATCTTGTTTGCCAGTTCGGCATCCTCGGCGCTCTTAACGGCCAGCAGAGAATCCTCGTCGGCGGTCTTCTTCTGACGATTCAGAGCCTTAAAGATTGCATCCAGAGCCTCAACGTTCAGATCCCACAGATCCTCAACGGTCATGACGCCCTTATAGGTGAAGCGATAGCGGTTACGAGTTGCAATTTCAAACAGATTCTTTTCCATAATATTTCTCCTTTACAAATCACAGTAATGACCGACAAACAAAACCTTTTGCCGTGCCAACAAACATGTCATCAGACCAATTTTTATGATGGTCGTCTTCCTTGATTTGGTAGTATGGTCCGACTTCAGAAATCGTCACAATCTTCCCAGCAAGTTTCATTCTCTCTTTTAATGACCACTTAATTGTCACCGAGACTCCGGGTTCGTTATTCTGGTATCGCATATAATAGGTTTTGTCTTGCACAAAATTATCAATCATGCGTACTTTATCCCCGACTTTATAACGAGCCATTAAATCACCACTTTCAGAACTCGCTCAGTAGCTCCCTGCACCTTGACAATGAAGGAATCATGCTTCGTCTCAGAGAAGCCAACGCCAGAAAGCTGGTCATCGACAGACTGGACTGCCATCTGAGAACCAAGAGCCTCGAATACTCGCTTATGCTGCAGCAGTTCCGCCTTTAGGAATTCGTTGTAGAAACCGTTCGGCTTTTCAGGGTTGACACAATCCTTGAGCATAAAGAAGTAGTGGCGGTTGCCATTGCCAGTCTGCTCATCCCAGTAGTTCGGAGAGTACATGACCACAGAAACAGGCACAAACTGATTAGAGTTTACACCCCAGATCTCGCGGGTGATGGTAGAACTGGGCAGCAGCTCCTTGATAGAGAATTTGCCATCCTTCAGTGTGACTTTTGCCACGGCGACATTCTGACCGCCATGCAGCGGCTTATCGTAGTTAAACGAGTAAATGTTGCCATCGAATTCGATCTCAGCACGGAAGCCGGTTTTGCCGCCGCGACAACTGAAACAGTGAACATAAAAACTGTACTCACCATCCTTCATCTTTTTGATATCAGGCCAAGTGATGTTCTCGACCGCAGCCTCACCCTGATCAGGGTGAACGATATCAACATCCAGGCGTCCATCAGTACGAGGATTCCACTTGTTACCGAAAAAGATGTGATTCTTATCGGGTTCAATGCAATGAGCATCCTCATCATTTGCATCGTACTCACCCGGGACATCGTTCCACTGGATAGAGAAACGCAGCACGCCATCAACCTTACCGCCGGCATTCTTGACATTCTCACGGATCTGGCTATCGGTCACATTGCCGGTATATGCCCAGCTGAAACCGTTCGGCCACTTGAACATGGACGGAGCCGCCTTATCCTGCGGCGCAATCAGAGACATCATATTCTTTTCAAACCGATTCTCCATGAACAGTTCCAGACCGGTCGCGGTCGGTAGCACGTCCTTGATGAACTTATCGACGCCAATTTCCTCTGCACGACCGAACTTCTTGGGGTCATTTGCAACAGTCTTAGCCATCGCCTCAAACGGATTCATAGCACCAGCCACACGAGGAGCAGCATCACGGTTGCAGAATAGGATATTGTTGGCGGTGATATCATCCAAAGTGGCAAATCGGCGACCCAGACTGTTCATGTAGCCCAGTTCAGTGACGGTTTTCTGTGCATCCTCCAGCATCTTCTTGGTGAAAATTGCCTTGGGGCGCTTATAGTTCGCAGGAGCAACCACCTTTTCAAAAGCAGTCACGGCGGAATCCACATCCATGCCTTTACTCAGATTAACCAGTAGAGTACCGATTGCAGTGTTACGGATACGAAGACGGTTAATAGTCATACCGCACGGAGCGAGCCACACATAAGACGGCTTCTTTTCTGCCGGCAACTTGTCGTAGAACTGCTTATCCAGCTTGAAGCCACGAACCAAAGATTCAAATTCCTTGCCGCGATACAAGCTATTTTGCGCAATCAGTTCCAGAACGGTATCAACAGCCTCCATAGTCAGCTCTTCCAGAGAACGCTTGAACACATTTGCGGAATCACGCCACTGGGCCATCTTGGTAGCCACATCATCTCCGCTGGTAACAAAACGCTGCGGAATCTTGACAGCGAAATGATCCCAAGTATGTACGTCCTTATGGTTTTCATCGTACTCATAGTTCATCTTGGTGCCGAACATATTGCCAGAACCAATCATGTTGCGGCTGACGAAGTACGGATTCACAATGGCGCGACTCTTCACATAAGCAGCCAGAGCGTCAACAACAGGCTGATACTTGGCGGACTTTGCATCGAAATCCCAGATAGTGACCAAATTGTGGTCCGCATCAAATGCAACCAATTTGCCGATATTCTTCACGAAACGGCGGCAGCAGGAGCAATCATACTCGCGTCGCTTACGGAACAGCTCATTCGTGCCAGCCGGGAAGCTATCGAGATACAGATTGTACAGCTCGTCCTCATCTGCATCTGTGATGAACAGAGGGTTCTCCCCCTTCACCATCTCATTGAAGTGGCCCTGCAGCAGTGCGCGAAATTCCTTAAAATCAGACATTTTCATTCTCCTTTAACTTTTCAATTTTATTTGTGACTTCAAAACCATGCCAAACCCAGCTGTATTTATCCGTCCATACCTCGCCAATTGGATCTCCATCAACGATATCGGTCAGCCTATCAGCCTCGGGCAGATCCGCAATATTAGAAAGACACTCTTTCGTATCTTCCTCAATAAATGCAGCCGCTTCTTCTTTTGAATTAAAAAAATCAGGCTGAAAGATTTCACCATCTGAACTGCATTCGATCACGCACCAAATCTCGTTCATACAATCACCTCACAACAATGATTTGCAACAGAGCGGTTTAGCCGGTTCAAGCATTTCATCGCTCCATGACCAACCACCAAACCCTTCTAAAACATATGTAATATAGCAATGTGAAATCGTTGCAATCTTACCAGCGTATCTACACATAGAGTCATTAACGCAGGGGTCATATCCTGGCATTTTTCCGCTTACCATTTTGTAGCTTCCGGACTCATGAAGATCTGGGCGGACTCTAACTTTGTCACCCGGTTTATACTTGTATTCCATTTCAAACACTTACAATAAACTCTTACAAATTAGATTCTTTGGACGATCAAACATTTCATCCGTGTAATAATATGTTTTTCTATCTTCGAGAATTTTGTATCGACCATTTGCCTTGTGAGAAATATGTACGATCTGTCCTCGATAGCCTACCTGCCCACGTCCACTCCACGATGTCTCTACACCATTGGTATCCGGTTCAGGACCAGACCTCATATAATAAACTGCTCCGGATTGAAGATCCTCCCTAACGCGAACTGCTTCTCCGTTCTTATATTTGTATTTGCTTTTTGACACGCTCTTCTACCTCTTTTCATAATAAACTTTTACACACAAACGGCTTCCTTGCCTCATCAAACATTTCATCACTCCAATATCTGGAATTTTCTTTTACTCTGTAACACATTGCAGAACCACAGCAATCATAGCTCTCAATTGTAACTTGTTTTCCTCGAAGTTCTTTCATAGAGTTAGTTGCAACAATGACATCATATGGAGTTTCTCCTGATAACATCTTGTATGGTTCATGAAGCGATAGATCATTTCTAACCGTCACTTTATCTCCGGGTTTAAATTTGTAGTTCATAATTTATTCTCCCTCAAACCAGTCAGAAACTCGATCAGACATTCTATCCACCTTGTCCTGATCCACTTTGATATATCGCATCGTGACACGCTTGTCGCTATGTTTGAATTTCACTTGGAGCAACTCTATAGTATCTCCAGCCCCCTCTGTTCCTTCTGCGCTCTGTAATGCGGCCATAGCATAAGTTTTACGCATCGTGTGAGTAGATAACTCAATATCCAAACCGCATGCTTTACCAGCATTCTTTAAGATCTCACTTACTGATCTAACATTGAGCTGTCCACCCTTTTTTTGGCTCTGAAAAAGAAGCGTATTGCGATCAATCTGAAAATGCAGAGTTTGATAATATTCTCTTAAAGCTTCTTTTGCCATATGAGAAATCTTACACACGTTTCTCTTGCCAGTTTTCTGCTCAATCAACTCTACGTGGTCTTTTATGTGAGCGTTCTCATAATAAACGTCGGCGGTTTTAAGCTTTAACAGGTCGCCACATCGAACGCCAATCGAGCAGCCGAGAACGAACAGCGTTTTGTTTCTGAGTGCAATTTTTTCAGCGCCATTTGATCCAAGATAATCAACAATCTTCTTGAAGTCTTCCTTTGACCTGATAGGATCTGCCGGTGTCGGTTTTCTGCGTCCATCCTTGAGATAAAGACTGTCCGTCCGACGAGGTTTTCGCGGCTTCTTTGTTGCGGTAGCACTTTTGACAGCTTGCTGAATAATTCGCTCGATATCGTCTTCTGTAACAACGAGTTTTGCAGGCTGATCTTCAACGGGGAAAAGGATGGTTTTTTGTGCCACCTTCTTTGCTGTTTCTGCCATTAAAATTCACTCCTTTACAAAAGACTTTTACATGTAAGTGGTTTTGGAGACTCAAACATCGTGTCAGTCCAGCTCCAATATTCACAATCTTCGCAGAGCGTGTAAACTCCACCAACATAGCGATCAATTGTCATAATCTGTCCGCGATACGTTTCCATGTCCTCATTGGCTCCCGGATCGTAACCACGTCTTTCTCCGCTTTGCATTGGATATTCTGCGCCAACCGTCAGATCTTTTCGAATCCTTACTTTTTGTCCAACTTTATATTTGTAATCCATAATCAATCTCTTTTCTAAATTGTGAGTAATCGTTTAGCTAGAAGAACATTTGCGAGATAATTTGGAGGGATCTTTGATCCCGGAAGCATTGTCGAGTAAATGTTCTGATAGTCAAATGGGTCGTAGTGAGAGCAGCCGCGATCTCCAGCTCTGCTGGGATAAGGCTGCTGAACGGAGGCCCCGCCCTTGCGAACTAATTTGATCCGTAGCTCAGGAGGGCGAGGCTGCCAGCCTCAGGCAGCCCTAGAGCCCGTATGAGCGTGCTATGGTATTCTTCATAACTGTCGGTCATCCGGCAGCTCGTGACGTAAAACGCCCGATATTCAAAAGAGATTACGATTTTAAATTACTTGGATTCTTTGTCCTGTTCACGCAGTTCATCAACAAGACATTCCAAACAGCTCTGCAGTGCATCGTGTCCAGCCTCAAGCATCGCCTGATGAATGTTCACTTCAAAATCACACAAGAGATCTGCACATAAGTTCATATCCTCTGCGTCGATTTCTTTGATGCCGAGTTCTTTGATTGCGCTTGCAACGTCGGAAGGTCCCCAATAGACCATTGCTCTGTGCTCGTCGATATCCAACAGGTCAACTGGACACCCAATGGACTCCTCTACAACACTTGCCGCTTGATCGAGCAATTCAACTGGGGTGCCACCATCTCTACACATCATTTCAATCATTAGAAAACAACTCCTTCTTTTGGTTTTAAGTCAGCTTTGAGCATTGCCATCATATCAACGCGATACTTTTCGTTGTATCGAGAGATTACCGTGTCGACCGATTCTTTTTCAACCATGCGGTAGTAATTCAACTTGCCATTAAACTGCTGCAGGTCTTCAAGATCCCACGTTTTACCTTCTTTCTTGCAGATGATGTAATTAGAGGCCATCTTTTTGAAGTCCTTAAAATTTCGCCATCCAACTGTGATATCGTTGTTGGCATTCCACATCAGACCCAGCATCCAGTTTTCGCTTGAATGACGATTGCCATAATGCGTCTTTTCTTCATTCAAAGTAAACGGGGCATTGATTGCGGCTAACGTCTCTTTGATGATGTCCTGCATTTCCATCGGGTCAAAGCCGAGATAGCAGCTGATGGTGATATCGTCTGCATATCTGGTGTATGTAAAAGTGCGAGAAATGCCGTCTTTCATGGTGTATCTGTAAGAAAGCTTCTTGTTCAGCATGTAATCAAACGGAATCATCATAACGTTCGTGATCCACGGGCTGATTGGTGTTCCCTGCGGAAGACCGCCATTCAAGAAGCACAGACGCATTGCTTTGGTCAGCTGATTGTATCCATTTCGATCCTTCATAATAAGAGAAAACGGATAAATCGTACTGAACATGCCATAAACAAACTCTGGAGTGGAGCTCGGAAAGAATCCGTGAAAGTCAAACTTGACAGCCCAGTTGTTTTCATAAGTGACGATTTTTTCTTCTCCAGTTTCACGATCTTTTACTGTGTATCTGTGCCCCGCCTGATGTTTCTTAATCGCACTCAGAGTACCGCGCCCGTTGATGTATGCGTGTGCTGCCGTGTGATAATCAGCAATCATAAAACTTTTCAGCAGAGTCCGTAATTCAACCAATGCATCACTCAGTTCATTGTTCGGTGCATCAATTGGGCGGACGCCGCCAGTCTTCTTAGGGATTTCAAAGTGATAGTAATACGTCGACAAGTCGCGCACTGCTTCCAAATGAGCGTATTTCTGATTGAATTCCGTGAGCTGTGTAATCATATTGGTAACGTTTGTAATGGCTACGAGACGATCATTTAAGCCTTCACGCTGTACAGTCCGAGTAGAAGTTTCATCGCCAGCATATTTCAACTGATTCACGTCAACGACTCCACTAAGGATTTCGTCGAACGTAATCTGCCTTGTTCTAGGCGGATTCCAATAAGTAACGTACATATGTTTACCTCTTCTTCTAAATCGTGATCTAAATGGTGGTTTGTATGCTTGAGGAGGTGCATGCGACGGGACGCCTTCCTGCGAATTCGAGTTTTGAGTTCATTGTAGGTACGTGTCTACGTTGATTATTTCAACCAATGAATCCACATACCTGCAGGGTCGACGTACACCGCCGGTCGATCATTTCGCCTCGGCTCCTCAGTGGGTGTATATGCTCTTACCTTTACGAACCTGTCGGTCATCCGGCAGGACTGTATATTTCAACAGTAATTCATCACGATTTTTTATTTATTCTTTATGCGGCCGTAACGTTAAAGGTATACGGATTCGCAACGATCATTCTCTTCAAAGGGGCAATGCTGGTCGCGAAGTTGATAAAGTTCGTAACCGCCAGACAACACACGAAACGGACGGTCGGAGCGAGACCCTGAACGATACCACACGCAGAAACCGGGGTATCGGCCTGCGCGTCCTCATGAGAGAAGTTCATAGAATTCCATAAATTCTCCCGATCCTTTTCCTTGCCCCAATCTGCCGCCCAACACTGTGCGTCATGGAACCCGGTGCGGATATCAAACACGCCCTTGATGTTCGGATTGTACTTATTCGCCTCCATGAACTGCTTACGAATTTCGATGTTATCGACCGCGAGGAACACATAACCGCGAATCATTTCACCCTGCCAACCGTTCGGCTTCAGAATGATTTCATCCTTAGCGTCAGGATTGATAGCGCAGATAATATCGCGAACCGCCTCGACTTTCGGGGCTTCAATGTTATTGGCGAAGAACATCTGGTTAACGATATTCTTGCTTTCAACCTCGTCCATATCCCACAGCGTGAAATTCTTCAGACCATACCGTGCGAGAAGTTCCGCCACAGTAGAACCAACAGAGCCACAACCGATAATATGGATCTGGCCGCTGACATCATCAGGGTTAAATACCATTTCAAGCTTACTCAGATTCATTTCATAATCCTTTCTTTAATTGTCATACGGAAAACAGCTGGAATTCCAACAAGAATCAAGATCTTCTGGATTTTCCTTGTAATAATTGACCAACGGATACCGAGATTCTGCCGCTTCTTTGACTTTCTGAGCCGCAGCACCAGTTACCGTTTTGATTTGCGGCGCTGGAGTTTGCGGAGCGGCTGTTTGCGGGTACGTTTTTTGCGGCGTAACTGCTTTACCATAATAGGTGCCTGCTCCATAAGCTCCGTAATTTGAGACTGTGTTTGCGACGTACACAGGACGCTTTCGAACCGTTTTGTCCACATCCTTGAGAAATCGGGTCGCGTCAAAATCTCCAACAGTGACCTTGACATCGGCTCCCTCATAGATAACATTGTCGGCCAGATCAATAACGCGAACGTTGTACTGACGCTTCTTGTTCCAGATCATAAAAATCTGATAACTTGTCGGCTTGAGTCCATCAATGAATCGCCACTGATCATCCATGTCGCGGCTGCTCGGCGTCACACCAAAATCCACATGGCTGTGTCCCTGAAATCTCAGATTGCGAATCGTTTCAACCGGCAGTGCTTGGAACCACTTGGAGAATTCTTCCTGATCGGTGTCTACGGTGGTGCCAGTCACAGTCTGAGGATACAGCAGAATCTTGGTAATCTGGAAATGCGTCTTATCGATGCGATTCACAATGCCGCGCCATGCAACCTCACAATCGAAGTGATCAATCAATGCGAACATCTGAGAATATGCTTCATAAGTGAAATTCACTTCGACGGCATCCTTCTTAACAGAGGCAAAATTCTTCTTATAAGAGAAGGAATCGGTTTTGACTCTGCCAGTCTTATACAGTTCCTGAATGAACTCTCGTGCCATATCTGCTGCAACCTGCTCCGTGATGTTAATTGGCTTCATTCTCTGCGACCTCCTTCTTTACTGCTTCGGCGGGTGCTGCCGCGTCCTTCTCCTTCTTGAGAATGTCAAACACTTCTGCCACCGTGTACAGATTGCCCGCGTTATCCTCGATGCACTTACGAGTTTTGATATAGGATTCGTCGAACAAATCGTACATGAGATCACTCACAACAGTGCCATCCTTCCAGTTGAGAGACGCACTTGAACCAATGATCGTGGTCAAGATGCCAATGTAATCATGTTTTACACTAAGCGCATTGAGCATCTCTCGATAACCGCTATAGCACGCATGCCGATCGATGTGAGGCTGACGAATGCGATCCTTCATCAAGTCAGGACGACACTGCATATCAGAACCACGAATCGCTTCAACCTTGCAACTGGAATACAGTCGCCACTCACAGTAAGTGCGAATAGCGAACCGATGCGTCTTCCAAATTGACACAAAGAAATCCTTCGTGAGTTCTGTGTCATACGGAGAACGATTGAAAATGTAACTTCGGCTGTTTGCTTTTTTCTCAACACAGGTGCGGAACTCGCCTTCGTCACAATCGTTCAACGTGCCAACATAACCGATAGAAATTCGATCACTGCTGGAGCCGAGATAAACCAGCGTCTTGCAGCGCTTCAGGAAATTGACAATTGCAGCTTCGTCATCCTCAGTGCAGCAAGCACGGTCCATGATCGTAGTAAGTTTAAGCTGAGCCTCTTCAAGGTTCTTATTCTGCTCGCGAATATCGTTATACTTCCTATCGATGGTGTCTTGGATTTCGCGAATGTATCGTTCCTGCCGATCAATTTCGTTGTTGTAATCTCTTTTGCAGAAACCCTTCAGAGCGCCACGCAACTTCTTACCATAGAAATCACCGGTCTCATATGCCTTCTCCATGTATTTGCCGAAAGCTACATTGTCCTGATCATAAAGAGTGCGCAGCATCGCCTTCTCATCATCGGTCAGCGGCTGATCCACAAAGAACCACGGCATCAGGTTTGGCAAACAACTCGCAGCCATGTGCATAGCCTGAATCAGATTCTTCTTGGCACAAACAACGACAACGCCCTGCTTCTCTTCGTTCTGATACACATAGACGTTGCCATTTTTATCGATGTACTGAGCTGCGACACTCATACTCTTCCAACCGACAGCCTCATAGTCGGAGTTGTACTTTTTGAACTCAGAGACAATAGCGTCTGCCTTTTTGTCATCAATCGACTGAAACATGATGCCGTACTTCATCTGATTGAAAGCGTTGTCTTCATGAACGAACATATCTTTGGTGAACTTTTCGTCGTCGCCCATATAGAACTGCTGACAATCAATGATTGACTGAATGCAATGTCCTCTCGAAATAGAATGTTTAATGCGGTCATCATTGATCAGGATGCGCAGTACAGACAACATCACATTATCGTTGAGATCGCTATTGTCACAATTCAAAATCAACGGATATGCTTCATTGCAATCTCTCGAACCGATTTTGCTGGAATAAGCTGTGAAAGCCATATGTATTTCCTCCTATTTAATTTCAAAGCCCAGATACTGGACACATATAAGGCAGACTTTAACCGGCCTGCCAGCGGCTGCAGTGTTTAGAATATCGTTGTAACCAATAACGAATTCAGTAATTTATTTTCGAATTAGTGCGATCAGTTCATGCCAACCGCATTGTCGTGCTTGGAGATGGAAGCCAGATACACCTCATCGCCGACGCCCAGCTCAGACAGCGGGGTGTTCAGCTGTGCGACCGTCAGAATGCAGCCATCCAGAGTGCTCTGGCCATTTGCGTAGTTCACACCATGCTTTGCGAACACGTCCTTCGGGGTCATGCTGGTAGCAACAACGTCCTCGATCTTGTCGTCATTAGTGGTAACCCAAATCTTAATCATAGTATGTACTCCTTTTTAATTTGAAAATTTTTGTTTACTCGTTAAAATGCCGGACGTATTGCGCAGGAACATCCGGCGTGGAACCTCGGCGGTGCTTACTCAGCGGCGCTCTTACTCGGCGTCTGCACCCTCACCGTCGATAGTGATTGCAGCGTTCATGGCGGCCTCATCAGCGTTGATAGACTCCATAGCAGCAGCAATCTGCTCCTCGATCTTGGTGCCGTGAACGATGGTCAGACCGATCATGTCACGAACCCACTCCTTGATCTCTGCCTCGGACTTCATGCCAGCGGGAACAGGACGGCTCAGAGCGGCAACCTTATCACCGGTAACAGCATCCTGAGCAAAAGCCACACCGAACTTGCTGATGTCATCCTTGGAAGCAACAGCAATGGCGCTCACCAGCTT
>ERZ1026860.666-NODE-666-length-20874-cov-11.493395_pt1 | contig 20874 bp, 18 predicted proteins | sample MGYA00380160_ERZ1026860 | MGnify/ENA primary metagenome ERZ1026860 (study PRJEB33269, sample SAMEA4719796) | human gut metagenome | biome: human-associated habitat; feature: organic feature; material: feces | place: Cameroon | collected 2013-10 ... | reverse complement strand
GCGTCAGATGTGTATAAGAGACAGGTACATATATTTGTCAAAAAATAAATGGTCATAGCATTAGTGGCAGAGATGAAAATATAGGAATTCGAATTGAGAACAGTTTAGAATTTGAAGCAGATGGAAATGGTGGCTGGCGCTTTTGTATTCCAACGCTGGTGTATACAATGCCTCAAAAACTAAAAAAAGGAAAGCTGACTACCTTCATGGAAGACCGGCTAAGCGCAAATATGGTGGTCGCATATGATGAAACAAAAAAGAGTGGTCTGTCTTTTGTCAAAAAGAACTGTGCGAGAAATGTGGAAAGACCAATGAGAGAAAAAGGTCAAAATCATTATCTCCATAAAACAGAAAACGGTTATATAGGATATTGTACAGATGAAAACAGGATCAATTTTCATTTTGGATGGCCATACAAGGAAGAAGAAAAAAGTGTTGCCATATCTATAACAGAAAAACCAATTTATGCATATTATCCACTGGATGGAAAGAATTTTGAAATTTCACTTTTATATGAAAGTAAAAACTATGAGGCCAACACTTATACAGATGCATTGTATGAGGAATTTAAGAATTTGGGAGAATGGTTTGAAAAGAAGGAACAGGCTGTTATAAATTTGCCGTTTTCTTTGGAGAAAGCAAGAGAATACAGATTCACATCTTTGAAAAGGACGTATAGAGATTTTGGCGAAGATGGAGCAGGTTTTTTCTTTCATTTTGACCCACTGTATGGATATCAGTCAGATCCATCCGGGTTTAGTACATCTTTTAATACAATTCCCCATGCTTCGTATCAGCATATTTTGGAATATGGATTTACGGGAAGAGAAATTAATGTTGCATGGAATACGGCTAAAGAATATGGGAAGGAATGGTTCATAAGAGGTGAAAAGGTTATTAATTTCTTCCTGAAAAACTGCACAACGGAAAATGGATGGGTATTTTCATTATATGATTTAGAAAAAGGAACTCCCTTTTATTCCTGTGGAGACCCAGAAGCACCTAAACTTCATTACATTTCGAGAAAGAGAGAAAAAGGCAATTATTTAAGAACAATGGTTGAACCAATGAATGATGTATTTGAGGCATTTGCCTTTTATGATTCCATTGGGATAAGACATACGGAGTGGCTTGAGAAGGTAGTTAAGTTTGCAGAATTTTTGCTGAATAAACAAAATAAAGATGGCTCCTGGTACAGAGCATATCAACAAAACGGATTAATGGCTGATGTTGGCGGAGATGAAGAGCTTTCTGAGATACAGAAGATAGAGGGAAGAAAAGCTGCTACAGCGATTCCGTTAATATTTTTAACTAACATATATGATTATTTTACTGGACAGGGAAAAGATGCAGATCAATATCTGGAAAGTGCAAAGAAGGCCGGAGATTATGTTTTAGAACATATTGTAAGTTTGGAACATTATCAGGGCGGAACATTAGACAACCCTAATGTGGTCGATAAGGAAGCCGCACAATATGCAATGGCCGGCCTGTATCATCTTTATATTGTAACTCGGGAGAAACGCTACCTACAGGGGAGTATAATGGCGGCAAAGCAATTTGTTACATGGAATTATATTTGGAATGCACCGGTTTTGGAAAATACAATTTTATGTGAAAAAAATTTTAAAACGAAAGGATGTGGAGGAATTAATTCAATTTGGGGGGGAGGTGTAGTAGACATTTATTCACTCTTTCATATAGGAGAATTGTATCTGATAGGAAAAGAAACAGAAGATGATTTTATGTGTCAAATGGCAGATTGGATAGCGAAGGGTACACAGCAGATTATGTCTTATCCTGATGATACTATGGGATTTACTGATGATGGAATGCAGCCGGAAGGATTTGGAATTTGTCCCCAGGGAGTGGATGATGGACAGATTGATAAAGGTGACATATGGGGGAGTTTGGGCTGGATTTATTCAGCAGGAATCTATGGATTGGGTAACTATCTCAAACTCAAAAAAGACGAGAGCTTGAGTAACTATTAAAACACAATTAAAGGAGAGGTACTATGAAAAAGAAAATGATTTCAATGCTTTTATGCATGACAATGACAGCATCGCTCTTGGCAGGATGCGCGGGTGGAAGTACAGAAAGTGGCGCGTCAGGTACCACTGAAGAAAAAGGTACAGCCGCATCTGAGGATCCTGCTGCTGTAGAATTAACGATGTATCATAGTTGGGGAAAGGAGGAAACAAGAGGCGCTGCATTGTATAAAGTAGTGGATCAATTTAATCAGGAAAATGAAGGAAAGATTCATATTAATGTAGATATTAATAATGACTTCCCGGCATACCAGGAAAAATGTAAAACCATGATTTCTACGGATACAGCACCGGATATTTTCCATTACAATTTTAATCCAAATGATTTGTCCAGACAAGAAAGTGGAAAACTTTTAGATTTTAGCTCCTATATGGATGAGGATTGGGCAGCAAGATTTGGTGACGGAGATCTTGAGACGCTGACGATTAATGGAGAGCTTACATCAATTCCTTTTGAGAAAGCAGGAGCAGTATGGTACTATAATACCTCATTATTTGAACAGGCAGGTATTGAAAGCTTTCCTAAGACATGGGATGAAATGTTTGCTGCATGTGATAAATTAGAAGCTATTGGTGTAGCTCCGTTTACATTATATACAGCTGATGATGCATGGTATACATGTAATTTGCTTACATATATTGCTGCTTCATTTACCGGAACAGAAACATTAAATGCAGGAGGTTCATTAAATACAGAAGATATGGTAAAAGCAGTCGAGCTGTTAAGAAAGTGCATGAATTATACAACTGCAGATTTCGTAGGAGCTGATTATTCAGTTGCATCCAGTAATTTTGTGGCAGAAAAAACTGCTATGGTAATTGACGGAAGCTGGTTTATTGGCACTTGTGAACCTATCAAAGATCATGTAGCGATTGCAGATGCACCTACTTTTGGAGATGGAGTTGTTGAATCAGGATTTTTAGTTACAGATGCACAGACACCATGGGCATGTGGAAAAACAGATGACCCGAAGAAAGCAGAAGCTATCGTTGAATTTATGAAATATGTAACATCAGAAGAGGCAACAAAACAGCTTACTCTTGAGGGTGGTATTTTCCTGTCAGCAAAATTGAATTTGACGGATGAAGAAAAAGCGAATGCAGGAGAACTTATGGCATCCTATATTGATGCAAATAGTTCTGCACCCGGCAGTGTTGTAAATCTTCAAAGAAACTTATCTACAGAAGCAAATGCAATGTTACCGTCATTACTTGAAGGTCTTGCACTTGATACAATTACTGCGGAAGAATTTGTTACACAACTTGATAGTGCAAACAATGAATAATGATTTGCTTGCGTCGGGAAATCTTAAAATAGATATCCCGACGCAAAATGCAGGGAGATACAGATGATTAAAAAAAGACAGATTTTATTTTATTTATTTCCGGCCTTGACAGTTACTGTACTTTTTTTTATTGTGCCAATTATCTATATAATAGTCGTAAGCTTTTATAAATGGAACGGCCTTGGGGAAATGGAATGGATTGGAATCAAGAACTATATTAATGTGGTTGGTAATGATCAGATATTCAGAACAGCAGTAATGAATACAATTTTGTGGATTGGAACGGCTTGTTTTATACATATTCCCCTGGCAATTGTTCTGGCTCTTCTATTAAACAGAAAACCGTATGGATGGAAACAACTTCGGGTACTTTATTTTATCCCTAATGTTATTTCAACCACAGCAATTGCATTTTTATGGTATTTCATATTTCATGTGGATGTTGGATTATTAAATAATATATTATCAAAACTGGGATTGGGAAAGTACTGTATATCATGGCTTGGAACGCTTGAAACAGCAAAGTATTGTGTTCAGGTTCCGTTTGCATTGTATGTGGGACTTAGTATGATTATATTTTTTACACAGCTGACAACTATTTCTCCGGAACTTTATGAGGCGGCAGAAGTAGATGGGGCAACAAAATTCCAGAAAGATATCTATATATCGCTTCCATTATTGAAGCCGGCAATTATCACCAATTTACTTTTAAATATTGCATTTTGTCTGAAAAATTTTGAATATCCGTCTCTTATGACGGCGGGAGGCCCGGCAAACAGTACCATGAATTTGTCTTTATATATTTATTGGAAAATGGTAAGTGTGAATAAATATGGAGAATCTATGGTTGCAAGTTTGGTTACAGTTATGCTGGGACTTGTTGTAATGATTGTAATCAAACAATTTGACAAAGGGGAGAAAAGACAGAATGAAAAATAAATTAAGTATTTCAGGTATTGCATGCCATATATTTTTATATGTAATAGCAGCAGCAATGTTTATTCCTTTTGTTTGGTTGATTATTTCATCGTTTCGTCCCAATCTGGATATTTTCAAGGAACCGTTTGCGATTCCAAAGACGTTAAATTTTGATAATTATATAGCAGTGCTTGAGAGTCAGCCAATGTTTAAATATTTGTTTAATACAGTGTTTGTTGCTTTTTTTGCCACTTTTTTAAACATTGTTATTTCATCCATGGCGTCATTTGTATTATTATTTGATTTTAAATTGAAATCAAAAATATCTGCACTTTTTTATATTGGTATTTTCATACCCACTAATGCATTTATGGTTCCGTATTATATCATGATTAATAAGATGGGGCTATATGATAATTTATGGGGGCTTGTTATTGTGTATGCGGTAATAAATCTTCCGTTAAGTATTATGATTGTAAGAGGATATATGACTTCCTTGCCAATGGAGTTAATGGATTCTGCCAGAATAGATGGTGCAACCATTCATCAAACTTTTTTGCAAATTATTATGCCATTAACGAAACCGGGAATTGTAACGGCATGTGTTTTTATTGTGTTAAATTCATGGAATGAGTTATTATTTGGTAATTTGTTAAATCAAAGCGAAAAGTCAAGAACGGTTCAGGTTGCAATAAAATCGTTTCTGTCTACATTTTCTGCAGATTATGGACATGCATTTGCGGCAATGATTATTTGTATCCTTCCCACAATCATTATATATGTTTTTTTGACGGATAAGATCATTGGTGGTATGACCGCAGGTGCCGTTAAAGGATAATCTTCCAATTCTTTTTACTGTCTTGATGTATTTTGGGTCAAATATAGTGGCTCAGTTTAATGGTGGTGTACATGACAGTATTTATGCAAAAGGCCAGCTGATCGACAATGAAAGCATCCTGGGTATGCCTGTGGGACGTACCACTTCCGGAGGACAGTACTCTGCACAGATATGGCTTCCACAGTACAGGAATGGGAGCATGTGATACCTGTGGCTGCGGATATGTGCATCCGTTCCAGCTGGTGGGCAATGAAGGACAGGTTTGGAAGTGTTGATTTTGAAGAAATAGAAAATAAATATTTTTGAGATACCAAAGGAGAGGTGGAGCATGAGATTAAACACTGTTCAGCTTTCCCGGATGGATATTACCGATCCTTTCTGGAAGCAATATACTGACCTTGTTGAGGATGTGATCATTCCCTATCAGTGGGATATTATGAATGATAATGTTCCGGGGGTGGAATCCAGCCATTGCCTTGAGAATTTTAAGATCGCGGCCGGGCTGAAAAAGGGACAGTTTTATGGTGCAGTATTTCAGGATACAGATGTAGCCAAGTGGCTGGAGGCAGTAGGGTATTCACTGGCGGAAAAGAAGAATGAAAAGCTGGAAAAGCTTGCGGATGATGCCATTGATGTGATCGTGCAGGCACAGCAGGAAGACGGATATCTGGATACCTACTTTATCATTAAAGAACCTTCACAGAGATGGAGAAATCTCTGTGAGGGACATGAGCTGTATTCAGCAGGACATATGATAGAGGCGGCAGTTGCCTATTATGAAGGAACCGGGAAAAGAAAGCTCCTTGACAGTATGATAAGGCTTGCTGATCTGATCTGCAGAACCTTCGGTCCTAAGGAGGGACAGAATCATGGCTATCCGGGACACCAGGAGATAGAGCTGGCGTTAGTCAGGCTCTACCGTGTAACGCAGGACAAAAAATACCTGGAACAGGCGAAGTACTTCCTGGATATCCGGGGAGCGGGAAAGAATTATTTCCTCGAGGAGCAAAAGCAGGAGAATTTCAAAAGGATTTTCCCGGAATTTGAGGATTATGATCCTGCGTATTCCCAGTCCCATGAACCGGTGAGAGAGCAGAAAACAGCTGAAGGACATGCAGTCAGGGCAGTGTATATGTATTCGGCAATGGCAGATGTGGCGGAGGAATATCAGGATAAGGAGCTGATGGAAGCATGTGTGGCATTGTGGGAAAATATTACACAGAAGAGGATGTATATCACAGGAGGAATCGGGTCATCAGGCTTCCTTGAGAGATTTACGACAGATTATGACCTTCCAAATGACAGCAATTACTCAGAGACGTGTGCATCCATCGGCATGGCACTGTTCAGTCTGCGGATGGCAAATATAACACGGGATTCACGATATGCAGAGGTGATGGAGCAGGAATTGTATAATAATATCCTGGCGGGGATCGCTCAGGACGGCAAGAGCTTTTTCTACGTGAATCCGCTGGAGATAAAGCCGCGCCAATGTATGCCGCATACATCAAGGGCGCATGTGAAGGCAAGGCGTCAGAAATGGTTTGGCGTTGCCTGCTGTCCTCCGAATATCGCAAGGACACTGGCATCTCTTGGACAGTACATATATGGAGCTGACGGAGCCGATATTTATACGCATTTATATATTGGAAACCAGACGGACATTCCTGTCAATAATGATGTGGTAAAGATCACCATGGATTCCATGTTCCCGTGGGAGGGAAATATAAAGGTTAAGGTTCAGGGAGTAAAGGAAAAAGTCAGGCTGCATTTCCGTATTCCCGGCTATGCAGAAAATTTCCGGTTATACTGCGATGGCAAGGAGCAGGAGCTGACAGTAAGCAAGGGTTATGCGTGTGTGGAGATCTGCAGGGACAGCGAGCTCAGCATCCAGTTTGATATGCCCGTTGAATTCCTTCATGCTGACCCGAGGGTCAGTGCAGATGTTGGCAAGGTGGCAATAAAAAGAGGCCCCATTGTTTATTGTCTGGAAGAGATTGATAATGGTGCAGAGCTGCAGTGCATTTATCTCAGCAGCAAAGCTGCGCAGAAGAAAAAATCCACTTGTTTTTCAGAATGCCTTGAGCTGGAATTGCAGGGCAGGAGACTGATACCCGGGAACGGAGAACTATATAGCAGCGCCGGACTGACCTATGAAGACGCAGCTGTCCGTGCGATACCGTATGCGTACTGGAATAACCGGGGCGAAGGGGAGATGCTGGTCTGGATACATGAAATGATAGGAAACTAAATTACACCTCATCGGGTATAAAAATATGCAAAATTTGTATAATATACCTGATGAGGTATATTTATGCTATAAATCATTGAAATTATACCTGATATGGTATAGTATAAAATTATGAGCAGAATTGGTGATTATGTAAAACAGGAAAGAAAAAAACTGGGGTTAACGCAGGAGGAATTTGCCATGAGAACAGGACTGGGTCTCCGCTTTGTCCGCGATCTGGAGCAGGGCAAGGAAACAGTGCGCATGGACAAGGTGAATCAGGCACTGGCACTGTTTGACTGCGAGGCAGTTCCGGGAAGAAAGGAGCGGGGAATAAGTGACAGGTAGTGCTGTTTACCGGAAAGGATATGTGTATATACAGGAATCCTTTGCAGGGATTATTGAGGAAACAGATGAAGGATATCTGTTTACTTATGATACAGATTACAGAGAGAGTCCATATGCAGCTGCAGTCAGTCTCACACTGCCGCTTCAGAAGGAGGCTTTTTTTTCTACGACATTATTTCCTTTTTTTGACGGACTGATACCGGAAGGATGGCTGCTTGCAGTAGTTACCAGGAACTGGAAAATTGACAGAAATGACAGATTTGGACTGCTGCTTTCGGTATGCGAGGACTGCATAGGAGACGTAAGAGTCAGAAGTGAGGTGGCAGGATGAGATGTCTGTGCTGTGGAAAGGAAATACTGCCGGAAGCGTCTGCAGAAGAAAAAAGGGATATGTGGCATGAAAGGTGTGTCAGAAAATTTTTCGGAACGAAAAGCCTTCCGGTGATTGATGTTACCAGAAAAGAACTTGATGAGCTGGTCAATGAGACAGTAAGCCGCGGATTTACTGTTACAGGTGTGCAGAAAAAGCTTTCCCTTCATCTGTCAGTAGATGTGAAAAACAAGCTTACTGTGGTAAACTATCCGACTGGCTTTATCCTGAAGCCACAGACAGAGGAATATGAGGCTTTGCCTGAGTTTGAGATATTGGGCATGCGTCTTGCAGAGATTGCTGGGATTAAAACAGTTCCGTATGCGCTCATAAGACTTCATGATGATTATGCCTATATAACGAAAAGGATTGACAGAGAAATCCGGGGAGAAAAGACACTGCGTTTTGCTATGGAGGATTTCTGTCAGTTATCGTATCGCCTGACGCAGGATAAATATAAAGGCTCTTATGAACAGTGCGGACGTATTGTAGATAAATATTCGGATACGCCGGGGTTTGATATGACAGAGCTTTATCTGCGTATTGTATTTTCCTTTCTTATGGGAAATTCAGATATGCACCTGAAGAATTTTTCTCTGATAGAGGAGAAGCCGGGAAACAGACAGTTTCATCTTTCGGCAGCTTACGATCTGCTGCCGGTTAATGTTATCATGCCGGAAGATACAGAAGAAATGGCATTGGCACTGAACGGAAAGAAACGGAATCTCAGAAAAAAGGATTTTTACAGTTTGGCAGATTCTTATGGAATGCCTTTGAAAGCAGCGGAAAAAATGATTGAAAGGCTGGTTTCCCTGAAAGATGCTTTCCTTGCGGAATGTGACAGAGCATTTCTGGGAGAGGAACAGAAAGAAGCGGTAAAAAAGCTGATCATACAAAGAACAGAAATTCTTTACTGATCAGCCTTCAATGTCAGTTGGTAAACCGCAGCCTACAGGAACCGCTTCAGCATCTGCAGGACGCCGTTCTCCCAGTAGGGTGGGCAGAGCTCCTTCGCAGCTGCCCTCACTTCCTCACGACTGTTGGAAACAGCAAAGCTTAAGCCTGCATTTTCCAGCATCTCGATGTCGTTCAGATTATCCCCGAAGGTACAGGTTTCCTCCGGGAGGATTCCCAGATATTCCTGCAGATGGGAAAGAGCCGTCCACTTGCTGACACCGAGCGGATTGCAGTCCACCCATTCTTTTCCTGAGGGTGCAAGAAGTGATTTGTCCTTCCATGCCGGTGTGAAAAGCGGTGCACATTTTTCTTCACAGGCAGAGGGGTGATAAACTGTGAACTTGATCACATCTGCCGGGGAATAATCGATCAGATCCTTCACGGCACAGATATTATAACCATAGGAATCTCTCAGCCAGCGGAACATCCGGCTGTTTTCGTTTTCTGCGTATCCTATATCCGGTGTGGAGATATAGCATTCACAATCCGGCAGATCCTCATGAACCATCTTACACATACCCTTCCAGACATCTTCCGGCATGATGGAAACCTGAAGGATTTCCTTCGGGGTCCGGACGACAGTTCCCCCATCTGTGATATAAAGCAGCTCGTCTCGGATGGGGGCGAACAGCTTCTGTTCACTGACAAACTGCCGGCCAGAGCAGACAACGATATGGATTCCCTTTCTGATTAATTTATCAACAACTGTCATATATTCAGGGTCGATCTGCAGGGTACCGTCTTTCACAAGAGTACCGTCGATATCGGTAGCAATTAATTTGATCATAATATATTCTCCTTGTACGTTATAGCTGAAATCCATAGAGTAAAAGCAATGGCTCATGAAGCTAAAGAATTCAGAAATTCTTTTATAAAATAAAGGGCAGCCCCTATGGCAGGTGTATATTGACCATGGTTTCCCAGCAGAAGCTGATCTTCCGTCATTTCAAATACAGAAATTTTATTGATTCTGTCCAGTAGATACTGTATATCGTCGCTTTGAAAATATGGTGCGAGATATCCGCTTATGACTACAGGACTGTCAATGACCAAAGAGAGTGTACTGATTGCAGAAGCAAGATGCTTTAAGTATTTTCTCCAAATCTGCATTGAATTTGGGGCATGGGTGGTTCGTAAGAGGTTGAAGAATTCTTTGATGGGCATTCCGGCAGCTGCTTCCAGTGCATTGACAGAGCAATAAGTTTCCAGACATCCACGTTTACCACAATAGCATATCGGACCATTTGGATCAATACAGATATGTTCAAAAAGTCCGCTGCGCATATGATATCCCTGGTGTACCTTGTGGCATGTGATAACAGCGCCTCCTAGATTCTGGTTCAGCAGAAGAACGATAGCACTGTCAAGACGTGGGCGTATCCAGAGTTCAAGGTCAGCGGCAGCCTTGGAATCGTGTTCCAGGTGGCAGGGATATGGCAGCTTTGAGGAAAAGTCAGAAAGCTTCATGTCTGTGTTTTGCATGATGTTTCCGTAAGTTACATGTGCACCATCAGAAGAAATAATACCCTGTGTGGCAATGGAAATTCCCTCAATTTTTTCCGGGGTATAATTATTTTTATAAATAAAAGCTTCTACACTCTTAGCAAGTCTGGTATAGTAGGTGTCATTATTCACATATGGAAGAGCAATAGTTTCTGAAGCAATGGACTCACCATATAAATTAACAGCTACAATATGAAACATATCTTTTAAAATCCCAAGACCAATGGAAATGCGAAAATCGCTGACAATACGTATAATCTGAGCTTTTCGTCCGCCAGTTGATTCAAAATAACCAATCCGGCTGATAAGCCCATCATATTCCAGTTCATTTAGATTTTGACTGACAGTTGAAAGACCCATCTGCAGTGCCTGAACAATCTGAAGCTTGGAGGTTTCTTTCTGATCATAAATATATTGATAGACTCTGCTGCGATTTATTTTCTTCAGGGTAATCGTAGTCATTCCTTTTTCACGCATGATAATCTCCTCTATGATACTTATACATGAGTAATACGTATAAGTTATAAGAATATTCTAGTATATATATGGATATAAAACAAGATTAAGTGTGCGCTTTGTGATAAAAATGAATTTCCCGGTAGACATTATTATAATTGTGTTATATATTTGACTTACGACTTAGATATAATCATAAGATGAAGAACAAGAGGAAAGGAAAAGAGGAAATGAAATTAACATTAGAAGGGATCAGAGATCATACAGACTGGGAAAAAGCAGGAATTACCCTTCCGGGATATGAGGTGGAAAAAATAGTGCAAAAGACAAAGGCAGCACCGGTCTGGGTTCATTTTGGAATAGGTAATATTTTTCGTATCTTTATTGGCGGTATTGCAGATGAACTTTTAGAAAAAGGAATTCTGGACAGGGGTATTACCTGTGTGGAGACATTTGATTATGATATAGTGGATAAAATCTATAAACCACATGAAAATCTTGAATTAAGTGTAATACTGTATGGAGATGGAAAGCGCGAATATAAAGTGGTTGGATCACTTGCCGAGGTTGTGAAAGCACAGTGTACGGATCAGGTACAGTGGAGCCGCCTGAAAGATGTTTTCGCAGAAAAATCACTTCAGATCGTTTCTTTTACAATTACAGAAAAGGGTTACGTATTGAAAAAGGCAGATGATACCTGGTTCCCATTGGCAGAAGCTGATATCAAAAATGGGCCGGATAAGGCTGAGGGCGTGATAGGAGTATTGACGGCCATGCTTTATGGGAGGTTTAAAGCAGGGAAGTACCCAATTGCACTTGTATCCATGGATAACTGCTCCCGGAACGGAGACAGACTCCGCAAGGCTGTTCTTACAATGGCAGAGGAATGGAAAAAAGGAGGATTTGTAGATGACAGATTTATCGAATACATAAGTGACAGGAGAATAGTTGCCTTTCCCTGTACCATGATTGATAAGATCACTCCACGGCCGAGTGACCAAATAGCTATGGATCTGGAGAAGCTTGGTGTGGAAGATATGCAGCCAGTCATTACAGAAAAGAGGACGTATATAGCACCGTTTGCTAATGCAGAAAAGCCGCAGTATCTGGTGATAGAAGACAGCTTCCCGAATGGAAGACCTGCTCTTGAAGAGGGATGTGGTGTTTATATGACAGACAGGAACACGGTAGATCTTTCAGAAAAAATGAAGGTGACTGTATGTCTGAATCCGGTACATTCGACAACAGGCCCGCTTGGAGTTGTACTTGGATATGATCTGTTTGCGCAGATGCTCAATACTAATGAGGATATGTTGAAAATGGCTCGTATGGTTGCATATGATGAAGGACTGCCAATAGTGGAAGACCCAGGAATTATTTCACCAAAGGCATTTACAGATGAATTGTTTCAGGAACGCTTTCCAAATGAATATCTTGGGGATACCAACCTGCGGCTGTCTGTTGACGTATCTCAGATGGTAGGGATCCGTTTCGGAGAAACAATAAAAGCATATATGGAAAAATACGGAAGTGCTGCAATGCTTACAGCAATCCCTCTCGGAATAGCAGGCTGGTTCAGATATATGCTGGCAGTGGATGATGAGGGAAATGCATATCAGCTTGCTCCGGATCCGATGAAAGAAGAGATTATAGATCAGATAAAAACTGTTGTGGTAGGAAAGCCAGAAACATTTAAAGACCAGCTGACTGCGGTTTTATCTGATGAACATCTGTTTTCTGTTAATCTTTATAAAGCAGGAATCGGTGAAAAAATTGAGGAGATGTTCTGTGAAATGATTGCCGGTCCGGGAGCTGTAAGGAAAACGATTCATAAATATATTTCATTAACGGCTGAATAATTCACCGTTTTACCATAGAAATACGGAAACGGGTTCTGCCAGGAACAGGTTCTGAATTAATTATACTGACATTTTGAGAGCTATCTGCTACAATGGTAGATAAATCGCAATAATGAACAGGAGTACATGGCATGGCAGGAATCCGTGATGTTGCTAAGCTGGCACATGTTTCAACCAGTACGGTATCTTTAGTATTAAATAAAAGTGGATATGTATCAGATAAAACCCGTGAAAAAGTGGAAACAGCAATGCGGGAGCTGAATTATATTCCAAATGAGCTGGCTAGAAATCTGTATCACAGCAAGACTAATATTGTTGGACTGATCCTGCCGGATATCTCTCATCCCTTCTTTGGATCATTTGCCAAATATGCAGAAATGGAGCTTTACAAAGAGGGCTATAAAACCATGCTCTGCAGTACAGTTCATGAAGAGAATGGCGAGAAGGAATACATTGATATGCTGAATCGTCAAATGATGGATGGGATTATTATGGGAACGCATTCCCTGGATATAGAGGATTATAATGGTGTGGTAAGACCGATTGTCAGTCTGGATCGCTATATCAACGAATCTATCCCGATTGTCATGTCTGATCACGAAAAGGGTGGAACCCTTGCTGCAGAGGAACTGCTGCGCTGCGGATGCAAAAAGGTACTGCAGATCATGGGAAGCAGAAATGTAAATACGCCGGCACACCTTCATCATTATGCTTTTGAAAAGAAACTGTTGGAGGCAGGGGTTACTGTGTGTACAGAGGAAGCGCCATGGAACAGGTGGAGCTTTGATGAGTTTTATTCTTTTGTTCAGAAGATATATCCAGCCTATCCGGATATTGATGCTGTATATGGAGCGGATCTGATTGCCGTAGCCTATCTGAAGGAAGCGGGTGCACGGGGACGCAGGATACCTGAAGAATTAAAGATCATAGGATATGATGGTACTGATGTGACCAGAATGGGAGCTGTTACAATTACCTCTGTTTATCAGGATGTTCAGCAGCTTGCAAAAGAAGCAGTAAAACTTCTTATTGAAAGAATTAACGGAATAGAAAATCCAGATGACAGAAGAATACTGGATGTCTGCCTGAGAAAAGGAGAAACCACATAAAATAATAGTAATAGAAAATCACGAATCCTATTGACAATAGAGAAACAAATGTTGTATGATATGTATAAATCGAACGGGTTCGATATGAAAAAGTCAAACATATTGCTGAAAAAGTGATTCTCTCCTATAAAATTCTGGATCTTAACAGTCCGGGATTTTATAAAAGGGATATATTTTAACAGGAGAATCGAACCGGTTCGATACAGGACAAAAACAGTTTATCAAAAGGCCAATTGATGAAACAAATCAATCACACAAGAAAAGAGGGAAAGTATGAAAAAGAAAATTATAAGTATGATACTTGCATCAGTAATGGTATTTACGACTCTCTGTGGATGCGGAGGCGGTCAGGGACAGAACCCGGAAAGTGGAGAAACAACAAAAGCAGCAGATGAAGCAGCATCAGGACAGGCATCCTCCGATGAGCAGATTGTTCTTTCCGTATCAGTAATGGCTAATGAAGAAGAAAAGAAAATTTTTGAAAATGCGATCGACAGATTTGAAACCAGTCATCCGAACTGTAAGGTAGATGCAAGCTATACATCCGGAAGTACATGGGGTGAATATTGTGATAAGCTTCTGATCCAGATCGGCTCAGGACAGGCACCGGATGTCATCCATGTAGCGATTGAGGGAACTCAGATGCTTGTAAAAAATAATGTGTTGCTTCCTTTGGATGATCTGATCGCAGCTGATCCTGAAGGACAGGCTATGATGGATGATTTTGTGGATTCGACAACAGATGTATTTACGATAGATGGGAACCTGTATGAACTTCCTACTGACTGTAATGATGCAGTTGTACATGTGAATACTAAGATGTTTCAGGAGGCTGGAATTGAAATCCCGTATGATGGATGGACATGGGATGAGTTCAGAAGCATTGCAAAGCAGTTGACAACCGGAGAAGGAGACTCCAAGGTGTATGGATTTGGCACATCACTGTCCCCTGCATGGCTTGCGGGCTGGTTTATGTCAAATGGAAGTGATTACATTAATGACGACTGGACAGATTCCAATCTTTCTGATCCCAAGGCAACAGAAACCGTAGAATTTCTTAATAGCCTTGTTAATGAGGATAAGAGTATGCCGGTTCCGGAAACAACAACAGATGCGACCAGTCTCTTTGCAGCAGGGCGTGTTGCCATGATCGCAACAGGAATCTGGCCTTTCCCGAGCTATAAAGCAAATGGATTTGAAGATGTAGATGTTGTGCCTATGCCAACAAACAGTGAAGATGCCAAAGTTGGATTTGGTGTAGGCGGCGTGGGAATTTACAGTAAATCTGAGCATCCACAGGAAGCATATGAATTAATGAAAGAGCTGACTTCAGTAGAAACAGGAAAAGAAAAGTGCGCAAGTGGCACCTGTGTTCCTGTAAGATATTCATTAAGTGAGGATGAGGGTTATTTATCTCAGTGTCCGAATGCAAAGCTGTTTTTTGAATCACTGGAGGGCGGAAAAGCACTTCCTTCTCCTATGAACTATTCTGATCTCGAAAGAATTACCAACTCCATGTTCAGTGCTGTATTCTCAGGCGCAAGTTCAGTGCAGGATGCGGTAGCAAATGCAGATACAGAACTGAAGCAGTCATTTGCGGATCTGAAGTAGCCTGATGGTCTGATTCTGAAGGATCTCGCTATGATATTTGCAGAGGTGGGATCCTTCAGAACAAAGCTGTACTGGGAATGAAAGAGGAAATTTATGAAGAAGAACAAAGAAAATCTGACAGGGTATTTATTTATACTTCCTGCAATCATATTGTTTCTGTTTTTTGTTTTGATCCCTGTCATAGCAATGGTATGTCTGGGTTTTACGAAATATAATCTGTTTTCTGCTCCACAGTGGACGGGATTTTCCAATTTTGCCAAGATATTCACGGATGGAAGACTTTGGACAGTTACGAAAAACACTATTTTTCTGGCTTTTTTCTCTGTTATTTTGAATATAGTGGTGGGGCTGTTTCTGGCATTATTAATTGCTAATAAAAGAAGCCCGGTCTTTAACTATCTGGTTAGACTGTTTTATTTCTTCCCACTGATCGTTGCGCCGGTATATATTGCGGTGATCTGGTCGAATATCCTGTCTGCAGATGGTGGACTGCTTAATTACTATATTCAAAAAATCGGGTTTGAAGCTGTGGGCTGGCTGACAGATCGTAAGGTGGCTTTAAAAACAATTATCGGAATTGAAGTATGGAGGCTGACAGGATTTGCCATGCTGACCTTCATAGCAGGAATTAAGAATATATCAAAGGATTATTTTGAAGCGGCTTCCCTGGATGGGGCCGGAGTTGTACAGACAGCCTTTTATATCACGATACCGCAGTTAACCCCAACAATTCTTCTAAATCTGATCATGTATGTGATCACAGAGCTGAAAACATTTGATATCCCAATGCTCATGACAAAGGGAGAGCCAATGGATGGAACGCGTACCATTGCCATGTATATTTATGAAACAGCTTTCCAAAAGCAGGATATGGGATATGCGTGTGCAATATCACTGTTTTTTGTGGTTGGTATTATGATACTTACATGTGTTCAGTTTATAACAAGTAACAGGTGGGTGCATTATGATTAAATTGAAAAAGAAAATATCTAATTTCATAATTTCGTTACTGGTACTGCTTGGTGGAATTGTTGTATTTATTCCGTTTATGTATATGTTTTCCTCCTCTATGCGCACACCGGCAGAAGCGTTCAAACTGCCACCGGCCATTTTGCCGGAACGCTTCATGATTGAGAATTATATCCAGTTGTTCAAATCAGATCTGCCGTTTGCAGGGATGTTCCTTAACAGTGCAATTGTTACGGGAGTGACAATCACAGCACAGATTATTATCTGCTCTATGGCAGCCTATGCATTTGCAAAGATCAAGTTTGCGGGCAGTAATTTCTGGTTTATGGCATTTCTGATGTCGATGATGATCCCAGTGCAGGCAACGATCATTCCTGTCTATATTATGATGAGTAAGCTGAATCTGATTAATACATTAAGCTCTGTTATTCTGATTTCTGTGTTTAATGCATTTGGTATCTTTCTGATGAGACAGTCGATTGCTTCTGTTCCGGATGCAATCATTGAGGCGGCTAAGATTGATGGAGCCGGTCATTTCAGAACGTGCTGGCAGATCGTGATTCCAATGGTGAAAAGTACGATTGTTACATTGATTATTCTGAATTTTAATTCCATATGGAATGATTACTTTATTCCCTATGTATTTGTAAGCAAATGGGAAAAGATGACAGTACCGCTGGGTGTAGCAGCCATGAAAGGATATATGGGATCCGGTAATAAATCTGTGGTACTTGCCGGAGTAACAGTAGCATTACTGCCTATTTTAGTTGTATTTCTGATTGGGCAAAAATATATCGTTGAAGGACTGACATCATCTTCGGTGAAGGGTTAGGTGAAAAATATGTATACAAATATGATAAATCTGTGGGAAGGCAGAGAAGATGTGACATTAACTTCCTATTGCATGGAAAAGAACGATGAGATTATCGGATGTGACCGAAGACCTGCTGTAATTATCCTGCCGGGTGGCGGATATGCGGGATTTACGGAAAGAGAAGGAGAGGCGGTGGCACTTCGCTTTATGGCTGCCGGTTATCAGGCTTTTGTGCTTCATTATTCTGTCTGTGAAAAGGCTGCATTCCCCGGGGCACTTTATGATCTGGCACAGGCAATGTGCTTTCTTCATCAGAATGCAGAAAAGCTGTGTATCAATGAGAAAAGGATTGTTGTGTGCGGATTTTCCGCAGGCGGAAATCTTGCTGCATCACTTGGTGTGATGTGGAATCAGGAATTTATGAAAGAAAAGTTTCAGGTACCGGCAGAGTGGCTGAAGCCGGCTGCAATGGTTCTGGGTTATGCTGTTACGAATTTCGGCTTTGAAAATCATAGTGTGCTGAATCAGGAACAGGCTGAAATGATGATAAACTGTAACCGGTACATAACGGGAAAAGAGCAGCCAGAGAAAGAGGACTATGAAAAAATAAATCTTCTGCGGTTTGTTTCATCAGATACACCACCGGCTTTTTTGTTCCATTTATGTGCAGATCCGGTAGTGCCAGTGGATAATTCGCTGCAGTTTGCAAGCAGGCTTGCTGCCTTTGATGTTCCGTTTGTGCTGGAAATAGGTGAAGATACCTGGCATGGTGTTTCATCACTGAAAGCGGAGGATGCCAATCTTGGCTTTTTTAAAGAGGAATACGCAGGATGGTTTGACAAGGCGATCAGCTGGCTTAAGAAAAAATTATTTGTGGAGAATGAGTAGAATGAAATCTTTTATTGTTGAGAAAAAATACATTCTTTTCCCGATAAGCATGGATGCACCATGTAAAATGGTTACAGTCTGTTCAGAAGGTGAAAAGATATTTGAGTTTGATATTCCTGTTGAAAATGGCAATTCTCCATATCGGTTTCAATATTATGCGCCCTTAAACGTAGAAAAATGGAAGGGGCAGGAAATAACGATAGAAGTGGAGGATGCGCTGGATTTCCTGGAGGCGGTAGGATTTTCGGATGACAGAGTGGATACCGTGCAGCATAAACCACAGATCCATTTTTCACCGGAATCCGGTTGGATAAATGATCCAAATGGCCTTATATATGTGAATGACCGGTATCATTTGTTTTTCCAGTATAATCCATTTCAGAATCAGTGGGGAAATTTATGCTGGGGACATGCTGTCAGCAGGGATCTGCTGCACTGGGAGCAGCTGGATACAGCTATGTTTCCTGATGGGAATGGATCCATGTTTTCCGGGTGTGGCATTATAAATGAACGGGGGCTGCTGGAGCTGCCGGATTCTGCTCTTCTGTTTTTCTACACTATGGCAGGTGGAAAAACGAAATGGAGTGAAGGGAAAAAGTTCACACAGAATCTTGCGTATAGTCTGGATGAGGGTAATACGCTGAAGAAGGTGAATCCGCCAGTCATAGAGCATATTGCCGATGAAAACAGGGATCCCAAGGTTTACTGGCATGAGAAAAGTCAGGCATATTATATGGTTCTGTTTCTGGAAGGAAACCAGTTTGGTATTTTCCGTTCTGAAAATCTGCAGAGCTGGGTGTGTACACAGACCCTGGAGCTGGATAAGGCCTGGGAATGTCCGGATCTGAGAGAGATACCTGTTGAGGGTGGTGGATCAAAGTGGGTATTCTGGAGTGCTGATGGGTTTTATTTCCTCGGTGAGTTTGATGGATTTCAGTTTATGACAGACGGAATCAGGAGAGAAGCTTATCAGACGACAGTCCCTTATGCGGCGCAGACGTTCTTTGGAACTGAGGATGTTATTACGATACCATGGCTCCGGACGCAGAATAATGGAAAGTATTACAGGGGAGTAATGGGACTCCCAAGAAAGCTGACATTAGTACAGCTTGGAGGCGAGCTGCGGCTCCGGATGATGCCGGTAGAAAGCTTCCTGAATGCGAGAAAGCTTGTCCGCGTGGACAATACCTGCGAACTGAAATATACACCGGAGGATTTCCGGGCAACACAGATACAGTTATTGGGAGCCGGTGGGATAAGCTATGCAGCTGAAGTGAATGATAATGAGATTCAGTTTGATGCAGAAACAGGCATTCTGACAATAAATGGAGAGCAGGCATTTATGGGTAAGAATGTACATGAAATGAGTATACTTATAGATGCTGAAATCTGTGAAGTAACAACGGAAAATGGATTATATTATGGAATATTTGAATTAAAGCCGTCCTGTAATATTCAGGAATGGAGAATCTGCTCAAAAGAAATGCTCAGTATAAAAGTGATGGAAATTTCATAGACTGTTCCCCATAATAAATGCCAGATATCCAAAATCCCATAGCAGGGATTCAAAGCTGTTTTCCAGATACTCATAAATATCCTCTTCCTCGTATCCGGTCATTCGGGTAAGGATGACAATGGCCTGTCTTACAGATTCATAGGAAAGTATCCCCTTATCTTCTGACAGATATGTCAGAAATAAAGCCTGCCGGATAGCAGCATATTGGATGGCAGTCCACTGCAGACGGACCAGCATGTGTTCGGTACTGGCGTCATCAGGCGCAAGCAGATCGGAATACATTTCATTTGCCAGAAAGCTGCGAAGCAGTGGATAAAAAGCTTCAAGCTGCAGACAGAAGGCATCCCATTTGGAAAGAAGAAGGTCTTCTGCCATTTCATTGAGCTGTTCTGCCTGTGTGATCAGCGGCTCCAGATATTCTTCATACAGTCCTTCCTCCAGGTAATTGACAGCCAGATCCTGTAGCAGTTCATTGCATTCCAGAATGGTGTCTGTCACAGAAACAGGCAGATCATAAATCGCCCTTTGCAGCTCAGACAGTGTGGATGGTGTGAAGCAGTCCTCGATCACGGCGGCAGTAAGGGGCTGATCCTTTTCTTCCTTACGGTATAATTCCTGCAGGATATAGAAGCTCTGCATCAGGGGAAGAGAAGGTTCAGGCAGCCGGATGGAATCTCCCTGCATCAGAGCCGTTATTTTTTCGCGAAGCAGAAATGCAGGATTTAGGCTGACAGAAGAAACCTCCGGGAAGGTCAGATGTTTTTTCTGCTGCCACAGGTCGATAACAGCCGGACAGCATGGCATCAGGGAAGCTTCTCTGTGATCAGAAAAATCATGATATTCCCTTGGGAAAGTGGTACAGGTCTCAGAAAGAATATCAGAATTATAAGTAAGTACCAGGCTGCACAGCAGATTTTTCGTAAGAAAAGGGCAGCGGTGATCATCAGTCAGACGGATCACCCGTTGTCCTTCTTTCTTTTCTGTAAAAGAATTGAGATTCTTTTTATGACCGCCGGCAGATTCTGGAGGTGTAAGTGTTTTCCATTTTTCTTTTGTAATATCATCTACATAAATTTTCCATTCCTGGCAGCAGGTAATGGGACAGTTGTCCGCTGTGCAGATGAATTCTGAATAATAATTTGGATAAAATG
>ERZ1026860.665-NODE-665-length-20888-cov-13.030384_pt1 | contig 20888 bp, 22 predicted proteins | sample MGYA00380160_ERZ1026860 | MGnify/ENA primary metagenome ERZ1026860 (study PRJEB33269, sample SAMEA4719796) | human gut metagenome | biome: human-associated habitat; feature: organic feature; material: feces | place: Cameroon | collected 2013-10 ... | reverse complement strand
CTCCTCTTCCATTGATCATATCGCCGTCACCTTCTGCTGCTGCTACGAACATGCAAGGACCGTCAAAATTCTTTGCGATCAGGGTTTCCGGTGTTTCCGGTCCGAAGTTTCCAAGGAATACTACAAGGGCATTACATTCAGCCTTCTTTACATCCTCTACTGCCTTCAGCATATCCTGCTCATTTTCCACAGTGACGGGGCACTCATATAAGTCACCCTTATAGGCAGCCTTGATTGCTGCACGTCTCTTCTGTGATAATTCGATCGGGAAACAGTCACGGCTGACTGCCACGATACCAAGTTTTACTACCGGTAAATTGTTCATGATTACCTTCCTCCTGTTTTCTTATATGTTTTATTCATTGATATTAAGGTTCTTTCCAACAAGTCCCATGGGGCTGCCCTCCGGAAGTCCTCCTTCGGGATGGCCAAGGAGCCATTTATTCTTTGCGGTAAGGTGCCCGTCCTCACCCTCTGTATGGGCTGCTTCCAGATCAAGGTTGGTTCCCTTCGGAAGTACCACTGTCACACGGAAGCCCTGTCCGTTTACGCCGCAGGGTGCATAATGCAGAGTGGTTGCATATACTTCTACTGCGGTTCCCGCGGGAATCAGAAATGCTTCTGCCAGAGAGGTATCATAGGTAAAATCCTCTGTGATATCCTGCTGTCTTCCGAGGATCAGAATGGCATCTGTTGCAGCTACATTGATCTCTGAGCTTCTGTGATATTCAAAAGCATTCAGCATACAGTTGTGTCCGTTGCAGTAACCGATCTGGATCTGCAGCTCTCCGTAGGTCTTATCTGTCAGCTCCTTCATGACCGGAAGTGCCTCGAGCTTTTGATCTCCCGGTACATAGATCACATCCTCAGGACAGGGTGTTTCTTCCATGGCCTTGCAGAGCTCTGAAAAGTCGATCCCGGTAACAACTCTTCCATAGGTCTTGAATCTCTCATCTGTTACACTGTAAATCTTCATTTTCCTTCTCCCTTCTTTAGAATGAAATTACTTAATGATGTCAAACAGCGGCTTGCAGGCAGGATAGATCTGCCTGAACTGCTGATAACGCTCGTCATACTTCTTTACCAGCTCTTCCTCCGGCTCTACGGTATCCACGATCCTTACGATCTTAGCGGCAGCTTCTTCCACGTTCTTATATTCCCCGCAGGCTACCGCCGCCAGCATGGCTCCGCCAAGTGCCGGTCCTTCTTCGCTTTCGATCACATCCACCTTCAGGTTCAGGATGTTGGCGATCATCTTTTTCCAGAGAGGGCTCTTCGCACCGCCGCCGCAGATCTTGGTCCGCTCAATCTTAATGCCAAGGGACTTGGCTACCTCGAAGGAATCACGAAGTGCAAAGGCCACACCCTCCAGCACTGCCTGGGTCATATCTGCCCTGGTGGTATCCATCGTCATACCGATGAAGGTTCCTCTGGCATTTGGGTTATTATGAGGGGATCGCTCACCCATCAGGTAAGGCAGGAAATACACATGATTTTCTCCAAGTGCACCGATCTTCTTCTGTTCTGCACCATAGTCGGAGGTACCGATGATCTCATCCATCCACCATTTATTACAGGAAGCTGCACTGAGCATACATCCCATCAGATGATAATGTCCGTCTGCATGTGCAAAGGCATGCAGCGCATTGTTCTTATCTACGCCAAATTTCTCAGAAGAGATAAAGATGGTTCCGCTTGTTCCAAGGGAGATATTGCACATGCCATCTCCAACAGTTCCGGTTCCTACTGCGGCTGCGGCATTGTCACCTGCACCGGCTGCCACCTTTACTGTCTCCGGAATACCAAGCTCCCTTGCGATCTCCGGCTTTACTGTGCCTACGCATTCATAGCTTTCATAAAGCTTTGGCAGCATCTCCTCGCTGATACCACAGATCTCACACATTTCCTTTGACCAGCGGCGGTTTTTCACATCCATCAACAGCATACCGGAAGCATCTGATACATCCGTACAGTTCACACCGGTCAGCTTATAGGCGATATAGTCCTTGGGAAGCATGATCTTCGCGATCCTTTTAAAATTCTCAGGCTCCTTGTTCTTCACCCAGAGGATCTTCGGTGCCGTAAATCCGGTAAAGGAAATATTGGCTGTATACTCGGAAAGCTTTTCCTTGCCGATCACATTATTCAGATAATCGCACTCCTCATAGGTTCTTCCGTCATTCCAGAGGATTGCGGGACGGATCACCTCATCCTCCTTATCCAGAATGACAAGTCCGTGCATCTGTCCGCCAAAGCTGATACCGGCAATCTGACTCTTATCAGCCTCTGCGATCAGCTCCTTCATGCCGTCCATAACCTGCTCATACCAGTCCTCAGGCTTCTGCTCTGACCAGCCCGGATGTGGGAAATACAGGGGATATTCTCTGGATACGATCTTCTGTATCTTTCCTTCCCCGTCCATCAGAAGCAGCTTCACTGCGCTGGTTCCCAAATCAATTCCTACGTATAACATTTCTCTCCTCCTTTTCTTCTGATACCCTTCTGTTCCTTCGTTCTATATAAAAATCCTCAGAAATAAATGAGATTCTCTTTCATGATGATCTCCAGCTTGGCATAATGCTTCTTTTCACTCCGGACCTTGCCGTAGCACATCTCTTCAAACAGCATTCTCACTGCCCGGTATGCCTGGCTGCTCAGATCCTGATAGATCACCGCATCGATCGTGGAATCCTCCACACTGCCTCTGATCTCCTCAAACAGATCGAATCCCACCAGCGGAATTTTTTTCTTCTGCTGCTTCAGGACATCTGCAATCACATCCAGCCGGTAAGTCAGATCAAATACTCCATCCGGTTCTTCTCCCTGCAAAAGCTTCTCCAGTGCTTCCTGTATCTCCCTTTCTCCGGTAAGTCCAAAGAATGGCGGCAGCATCTCCAGCTTTTCGCAGGTTTTCAGTCTGTCCTGAAACCCGGAAAGTCTGCTCAGGATATCCTGATTTGTTTTATATTCTTCTGTCACCGGTACAAAGATTCTGCCGCCCTCCGGCATCAGCTTCATCAGAAGCTCTGCCGCCAGCATGCCACTGCGGTAATAATCCACGCCCACATAATAATTGTCCGGATGCTCCGCCACATCACGGCTGAGCAATACGATCCTGCAGTTCTCCTTTTCAAGTCTTTCCAGGATCTGGAGGATCACTTCATGGCTGGAATAGGAAAGGATAAAGCTGTCAACGCCCTGCTGCCTCATCTCTTCTACCGCTGCAAGCTGCTCCGAGGGCTTCTCCACATCAAATTCAGAGATCATGAGCGTCAGTCCGTCGTCTCCAAATTCCTGCAGTGCCCTCTTAAGTCCCCTTCCTACTTCCGTTGCAAAGTAATTGGCACTCTTTGACCGGAACCCCACATACCCGATCGTATAATGGCGGTTCATAGCCAGATTACGGGCATTTCTGTTCTGTACATAATGGTACTTTTCCAGCGCATCCTGTACCATTTTTACGGTTTCTTCGCTGACACCGTCTTTATTTCTAAGCACTTTGTATATTGTTGTGCGCGAAATACCTATTTTTTTAGATATTTCTTCCAATGTCATACGGGAAGCTTCTTCCATTTTGTACCCTTTTGCCCATTTCATTTTTCATTTAACACGTGTTAACTATATGCTATCACCAATTAGAATATGTGTCAACAGCTCTGAAAAATATTTTGGCACAGCAAAAAAACGGACCACTGCTTTCGCAGCGGTCCGCCTGTCATTTCAGTCTCTGTTCAGTTTTCAGCTACCGATTAGCCTTCGAAAGGAACAACTGCTCCTTCATAGGTCTCTTCGATGAACTTCTTGATGTCATCAGACTTAAGAACGTTAACCAGTGCCTTAACACCTTCATTGTCCTCATTGCCTTCCTTAACAACAACGACATTTACATATGTCTGTGCTGCAAGGGAATCAGATGTCTCAGATGCCAGAGCGTCTGTCTGTGCATTCAGACCTGCATCCAGTGCATAGTTACCATTGATAACTGCAAATGCTACTTCGCTAAGAACCTTGGAAACCTGTGCTGCTTCCATCTCAACGAAATTGATGTTGTGAGGATTCTCTGCGATATCATTGATGGTTGCATCAATGCCGGCACCTTCCTTTAAGGTAATGATACCATTGTCCTGAAGGATCAGAAGGGCTCTTGCCTCATTTGTTGTATCGTTAGGGATTGCAATGTCAGCACCATCGGGAATATTGGAAAGGTCACTCTCTGTTCCTGCATAAATTCCGATAGGCTCATAATGGATCTCTCCAACGCTTACAAGGTGAGTTCCTCTCTCTTCATTGTAGCTGTTAAGATAAGGAATATGCTGGAAATAATTGCAGTCGATATCACCGGCTTCTACAACCTCATTGGGCTGTACATAATCATCAAATACAGTTATCTGAAGATCATATCCCTGCTCTGCAAGGATGGGTTTTGCTGCCTCAAGGATTTCTGCATGGGGAACAGCCGTTGCTGCTACGGTGATCACCTGAAGGTCACCTGTCTCTGCCTGTGCATCTGTGTCTGCTGTTTCTTCTGCTGCTGCGGTTTCTTCTGCTGCTGCTTCTTCTGTGGTTGTTTCTGCTGCATCTGTCTGTGCCTCGCTGCTTCCGCAGGCTGTCAGGACTCCTGTCAGTAAAGATGCTGTCAGAATCAGTGCTAATGCTTTTTTCATAATACTCTCCTCCTGAATATAATGCATTTATGATAAACCCTTTCGGGATCTATCCTTACCTGAGGTTTAATCGGTGATACGCTTATCCAGCTTCTTGGATACTGCGGTTCCGATCATCTGCAGTACCTGAACGATGACGATCAGGATAATAACTGCTGCGTACATCACATCCAGCTTGTTTCTGTAATAACCATACTGGATGGCGATATTTCCAAGTCCACCGCCGCCTACTACACCGGCCATAGCGGAATAACCAAGGATCGTTCCAAGAGCAATAGTTGCCCCCACGATCAGGGAGGTTCTGGCCTCTGCCAGAAGCACCTTGAAAATAATAGTAAATAATCCGGCTCCCATGCTTTCTGCAGCCTCGATCACACCCTTGTCTACCTCAAGAAGGGAAGATTCTACAAGTCTTGCCACAAAGGGCGCTGCCGCAATGGCAAGGGGCACGATCGTTGCCGCCGGTCCGTAGCTCTTTCCTACGATCAGCTTGGTAAGAGGCATGATCGTGATCAGTAAGATCAGGAATGGTACGGAACGAAGTATATTTACAATAAAATCAAGAACCTTGTAAGCGCCCTTATTGGGACGCAGTCCACCGGGTGCAAGTACTACCAGGATCACACCAAGCGGAAGACCGATGGCATAGGCGATCAGGGTAGAGATCCCTGTCATATAAATACTGATCCATGTATTTTCAGCAAGCATGCTGATCATTGAACTATCCAACATAATTTTTCAGCTCCTCCACTTCCAGATTTCTGTCTCTCAGGTACTGGATCATCTTCTCAGCAGCTACGGCCTCGTCCGGAAGCTGAAGGATCATCTGACCATGAGCCACACCTCCGATATCCTTGGTGTCAGCAAGCAGAATATTGACAGGTGCCTTACATGCCAGCACCATATTGGCGATCACCGGTTCAAAGGACGAATTGCTCTTAAATACGATACGGATGCATCGCTTTCCGGTCATCTCCTCATATTTTCCATTTTCATCCTGGAATACCAGCTTTCTGGCTGCACTGCTCTTCGGTCTTGAGAAGACCTCCTCTACTGTGCCGGTCTCTGCCAGATTTCCGGAATCTACGATGGCAACATGTGTACAGATCTCCTGTACGACTGCCATCTCATGGGTAATGATCACAATGGTAATTCCATATTTTTCATTGATTTCCTTTAACAGGGCAAGGATCGCCTTGGTTGTTGTCGGATCCAGCGCACTGGTTGCCTCATCACAGAGCAGGATCTTCGGATTGTTGGCAAGTGCTCTTGCTATCGCCACTCTCTGCTTCTGTCCACCGGAAAGCTGTGCCGGATAAGCCTTCGCTTTCTCAGAAAGTCCAACGATCTCAAGCAGCTCCTTTGCTCTCTTAACCGCATCCTTTCTGGAAGTTCCCTTAATCTCCATGGGGAAACAGATATTATCTATGACATTTCTCTGCATCAGCAGATTGAAATGCTGGAAGATCATCGCAATCTCGGTACGGGTCTTTCTAAGCTCCCCTTCCTTTAGCTGTGACAGATCCTTTCCTTCTATAAATACAGTTCCTGTTGTCGGGCGCTCCAGGAAATTCAGACACCTTACAAGTGTAGACTTACCGGCACCGCTCATACCGATGATACCGTAGATCTCTCCCTTATGTATGTCCAGATTGATTCCCTTCAGGGCTTCGACCTTATTATCTTTTCCAACGAAGGTTTTCGTAACATCCTTTACCTGAATGATTGTTTCCATCTGACCTTTTCCTTCTATATTATTGACTTTCTTAAGTCTCATAGTTCTGTATCATATCACAAACTGCCAAACCTTGCAAGAAAAGCTAATTCATAGTTATTCTGTATGAATTGTATAGTATCATCTGTTTCTCCATCTGTCAACACTATTTTCAAAAAATTTTAAACCCTATACAAAATTCCTCTGTTTTGTTATACTGAAAGCATGATGTTTCCGGGTATTCACTCCCCGGATCATACACTTTCTGATAGAAATAGGGAGGTATTTCCTGATTATGAGCAAAAAAGCAGTCGTTTCCCTCGGGCATGATGCCCTTGGCTATACAACCATGGCACAGTTAGATGCCGTAAAGGTCACCGCCAAAGCACTGGCTGACCTGATCGAGGCTGATTACCAGCTTACGATCACCCACAGCAACGGACCTCAGGTCAGCATGATCCACAAGGCCATGACTGAGCTGCGCCGTGTCTACATTGATTACACTCCTGCACCCATGTGCGTCTGCAGCGCCATGAGCCAGGGCTATGTTGGCTATGATATCCAGAATTCCCTGAAGGCTGAGCTGCTTTCCCGTGGAATCAGCAAGACCGTCTCCACGATCCTGACACAGGTTACCGTGGATCCGTATGACGAAGCCTTTTATGAGCCTACCAAGCTGATCGGACGTTATATGTCTGCCGAAGATGCTGAGATGGAAGTAAAGAAGGGCAACTTTGTCAAGGAAGAGGAGGGGCAGGGCTTCCGTCGTATCATCGCAGCTCCAAAGCCCATTGATATCGTAGAGATCGAAGCGATCCGTACCCTTGCTGATGCAGGTCAGATCGTGATCGCCTGTGGCGGCGGCGGTATTCCCGTGATCGAACAGAAGCATGCCTTAAAGGGTGCTTCCGCTGTCATTGAAAAGGATGCCATTGCCGGCAAGCTGGCAGGTGATCTCAGAAGTGATGAGCTGATCATTTTAACCTCTGTTCCCAATGTATACCGCAATTACCAGAAGGAAGACCAGGAGGCACTTGCTTCCCTGACTGTAGCGCAGGCTAAAGAGCTGATCGCAGAAGGCCAGTTTGAAGAAGGCACCATGCTTCCCAAGATCGAGGCTGCTATTTCTTACCTTGCAGCCAATCCTGCCGGCAGCGTCCTGATCACCTCTCTTTCTGAGGTTGCAGATGCTGTAAAGGGTAAGGCCGGTACACGCATCACTGCTTAAATACTACTGACCCTGCACCTGTATCCGTATATCGACAGTTACATGCTCTTAAAAAGGGACCGTCTTTTAACAGACAGTCCCTTTTCCTATCCTTCCCTTACTCCAGGTTCAGTTTCTTTGTTACCAGATATTCCGTCACAAAATACAACAGAACGGTTACCACCAGGCTGACAGTTCCTATTCCGAAATATGTTCCTGTCAGCAGAGGCAGTGGGTTATCTCCTTCAAATCCGATCATGATCAGGAAAAATACGACCTGCGAAACAATCTGAAAAACCGTCATGATCCCAAAATAAGCACCGATAGCTCCAAGGATCCTGTGTTTTCCTACAAGCTGTCCGATAGCAATGGAAGCTGCCAGCATCATGGGCCCGTTAAAAATCCCAACGATCATGATATAAACCATACTGATGATAAATGCTGTCAGTGAACTGCCACCCATGAGCTGCATCTGCCGGATCAGCTCATGGATCTCTTCCCATATCACTGTCATATCCACAATGCCTTCCCTTCCTGCAAACAGCATTCCCATGCTGCCAAAGATCAGCACCGCCAGAGCCACAACCAGCATCGTCAGAAGGCTCCATGCAGCCATGGGAATCAGCTTCGACCAGAGCAGCTCACGCCCACTTACCGGCAGGGTATGTGTCAGATAGCCCTCATCCGTATACATGGTCTTATAAAAATGGACTGCCATATAAATGGTGATCCCGAGACTGACTGCGATCAGTGCAAAATAAAACAGCAGCCACAGCATAAAGGTCATAAATCTGCTGACATCCGCAGCTCCCTCCCTGATCCCAAGGAAGGAAAAACCGGAGATCACAGAAAGCACCAGCAGTACAACAGATAAAACACACGGGATCACAGATATCTCTTTCCACTCATGCTTCAATAACTTGCCTAACATGCAAACACCTCCCTGAAATAAGCATCCACGCTCTTGCCCTTCTCTTCCCGGATCTCCTCTACACTTGTCTGAAGCAGAAGCCTCCCTTCCTTCATAAAGACCACCTCATCCAGAATGTTCTCGATATCAGTGATCAGGTGCGTGGAGATCAGCACTGTGGCATTCTCATTGTAATTTGTAATAATAGTACGAAGGATATAGTCTCTGGCTGCCGGATCCACACCTGCGATCGGCTCATCGAGAATATACAGACTGGCATCCCTGCTCATTACCAGAATAAGCTGTACCTTTTCTCTTGTTCCCTTGCTCAGCGCCCTGATCCTGGCATTCTCTTCGATCCGGAGTGCTGCCAGCATTTCCTTCGCCCGGTCAGTCCTGAAATCTTCATAAAAATCCTGAAAATAAGAAAGCAGCTCCCGGATGGTCGCTCCGTTCTTCAGATACGTTCTCTCCGGCAGGTAGGACACCTTTGCCTTGGTAGACGGTCCGGGCTTTTCTCCATCGATCAGGATCTCTCCGCCATCCGGCACAAGCAGCCCGTTTAACAGCTTGATCAGTGTCGTCTTGCCACTGCCGTTGGGTCCAAGCAGCCCTACGATCCTTCCTCTTGGCAGTGTCAGGGTCAGGTCATGCAGTGCTTCCTTCCTTTTGTCATATGATTTTTTCAGATTATGGATCTCTACCAGTTCACTCATGCTTCCTCTCCTCCCGTCTCCTGCTCGATCAGTGCCAGTATATCAGCCTTCTGAAAGCCAAGCTCCTTCATCTGTTTTACAAATTCAGCCGCCTGCTCTGCTGCAAGCTGCTTTCTGATCTGTTTTATCATTTCCATATCCTCCGTCACCACTCTTCCGCTGGTTCTCATCGTCACGACAAGGCCGCTTCTTTCCAGCTCAGACAATGCTTTCTGCATCGTGTTGGGATTGACTCCAGCCTGTGCTGCAAGCTCCCGTACACTCGGGATCTTCGTCCCCGGTGCATATTCACCGGATACGATCTGCCGCTGGATCCTTTCCAGTATCTGTGCGTAGATCGGCCTGTCGGAATCCAAATTCCATGCCATATCCATCTTCCTTTCCTGATGTTTTTCTGTCTGTTCCTGCTCTGTATGTGTTTATGTCTATTTGTATTATCTGATTAATACAGTAATACATATTGCCTTTTTTGTCAACCTGAAAACAAAAAAATAAAAGGCCGGCAATTCCATTTGCCAGCCTGCTTTCCTTACTCCTGCAGATACCCTGCTGTCGTTAGCAGGGCTCCGATCATGATACAGAAATCACCGATATTAAACACGATCCGGCGGATTCCCTTCACCGGTACATTAAAGCTTACATAATCTACCACATATTTTCTCTTCAATCGGTCATAGGTGTTGGTGTAAGCACCGCCAAGCAGAAGGGTCAGCCCCCACTTCAGAAGCCCTTTTCCTGCAGTTCCGAGTGTCAGAAGAAATACTACTGTCAGAACTGCAGTCAGCACTACCGATACCAGCATCACAAGCTTCTGCTTCTTTTCACCGGCATTCAGAAAGGCTCCCCTGTTGTGGTGCTTCCTGACCAGCAGCGCACCGCCGCAGATCTTTTCATTCGTCTGCTCTGTTTTTGTCTTTTCAATATGTCCCTTGATCCCTGTTTCCAGTCCAAAAATTCCAAGAATAACTGCCAGATATTTCATGCTGCTCCTCCTCATCGTTTATATCCCTGCGATCACGTCAAAGGTTTTGGCGATATTCACCTGTCCATAGCCCCATTCCCTCGATGGGAACTGGATCCCGGGCGGCCGCACTGCCCCCCGGATGAGATAATTTTTCACTTCCCGGCTCTCTAACCACCGTTCCCTGCCATCTACCACTGCCCACTGCAGGAACTGGGCACAGATCCCGGCAAGCAATGCCGCTCCGAAAGCAGATCCCGTCCTGCTTCCCAGCACTGTTGAAATCTCCACCCCTGGTGTGCACAGCTCCGGCTTTATATTGCCTCTTCTGCTAAAGCCCCTTCCGGATTCCCCATAAAAGCTGTTATTGCTGTCCTGATAATAGGTGGTCGTGATCACCTCTCTTGTATTTCCGGGCTCCGTCAATGTAACGTAAGGAGATGGTCTTAAGAAATAGGTATCCCCGCCCAGGAACTGCGTAATGGGAAGCCATATATGGAAATTTCCATTCTCATCATATTCTGCTCCGGTTGTTGTCACCTGGATCGTCCAGATTCCCGGTGTCGGGTCCTGAAAACGGAACAGTATCAGTTCACCCCCGGAGCCCGGCTCTACCAGACTATGGTCAACCCTGATCACGGTTTTTTCATAAATAAAGGTAAACTCCCTTGTTTCCTGTACTTTAAAATCTACCGGATCTGTTATCTCGCCACCCGGTGCCCGGATCGATATGGCGTGTGTTGCCGGCATGGTTCCCCAGAGCTCTGCCACAAATCCCTTTTCCCCGGCATCTACCCGTATTTCCACATTTTCGGTAGACTGCTTCATGCCTGCCGTAGCATACCCGATAAAATGATGGGCACTGTTTCCCTCATCACCGCCGCACACCACCACAGACCGGCTCCTTCTGGTTGCCACACTGTTCAGATACTCTGCAAGCAGTGACTGTCCCTCATGATTTCCCATATTGGTACCGATCCCCATGCAGATCACAAGCGGCCTTCTCATGGAAACAGCATAGCCTTCCAGATATTTCACAGCAGCGATAACATCATTTTCTTCATAGGCTGTCACACCATCCGGCACAAAAAAGGATTCTGTCAGATAACGCTTTGCCTGCTTCAGCTTCACAACCACAATATCTGCATCCGGTGCTGCCCCCTGAAACCGTAAGCCTCCGGAAAGAATACTGCCTGCTGCCACACTGGCGATCTCTGTCCCATGACCGTTTTCATCATAGCTTGGTACGATCTGCCGCGGCTTTTCGCTTTGCAGTGCAGCCTGGATCAGCTCCCTTGTATACTCTGTTCCATAAAGGAACCCCGCCGGTGGCTGTCCACTCTGGATCTCCTGATCCCAGATGCCAAGGATCCTGGTGGAGCCATCAGGATTTCGGAACACTTCCTCATCATACCGTATCCCTGTATCAAGAAATCCAAGCACCACGCCCCTTCCTGTCAGGTTTAATGGTGCACCCTGCACCTGCAGGATCCCGCACTTCATCAAAGGCTCCGGATCAAAAGATACAGCAGCTCCCCTCTCCAGTCCCATAAGTCCAAAGAGCTTTGGAACATCCCTGTAGATCAGTCTGCGAAGCCTCTGCGGACTCATTTCATCCTTCTTTATATAGACCAGGCTCAGATCATTTTCAATATTTAAAAACAGACCGTCTTCAAAATAACCAGTAAAACCTTCTTCTCTCGGGCTATCTGTAAGAAAATCATAATAGTCCTCTGACATGATTTTTTCTCTGTCTGTCATGTAAATCCATTCCAAAGAGACATGCCGTTTCCCTGTCTGCTGCCTCTTCTTTGTTTTACTTCCTATTATATGAAAACAATCTGTTTTTGCTCTTTATTTTTCCTGCACTTCAATTGCCTTCAGTCCGTCTGCACTGATCGCTGCCGAATTTCTGATATCAATGACCGGCCCGCCGGCTCCTTCTATATACTCTCTGGTGATCGTCACCTTGCCAATATTGTCATCCTTCGGGATCTCATACATAATATCCAGCATAAAATCCTCAATAATAGCACGCAGTGCCCTGGCACCTATATCCTTCTTCATAGCCTTTTCCGCTATCGCTTCCAGTGCACCATCATCAAAGCAAAGCTGTACCTCATCCAGCTCAAGCAGCTTTTGGTACTGCTTCAGGATCGCATTCTTTGGCTCCTTCAGGATACGCACCAGCATATCCTTATCCAGTGCCTTCAGTGTATAAATGATCGGCAGTCTTCCAAGAAATTCCGGGATCATACCGAATTTCTTCAGATCCTCGATCGTTACCTTACTTAAGATATCGGTATCATTATCATATTTATCCTTCAGCTCTGCATTAAAGCCAATGGAGGTCTGCCTGCGCAGTCTCTGCTTGATGATCTCCTCAAGATCCGGGAACGCACCACCACAGATAAACAGGATATTACGTGTATTGATCGTTGTCAGCGGCACCATTGCATTTTTACTGTTTGCGCCAACCGGCACCTCCACCTCTGCTCCCTCCAGCAGACGGAGCATACCCTGCTGCACACTTTCTCCGCTCACATCTCTGCTTGTTGTATTCTTTTTCTTGGCGATCTTATCGATCTCATCAATAAAGATGATACCACGTTCTGCCTTTTCCACATCATTATCTGCTGCCGCAAGAAGCTTGGATACCACACTTTCAATATCATCACCGATATAGCCGGCCTCTGTCAGGGATGTTGCATCGGTGATAGCGAGCGGTACATCCAGAAGCCTTGCCAGCGTCTTTACCAGATAGGTCTTGCCACAGCCTGTAGGTCCGATCATCAGCATATTTGACTTCTCGATCTCAATATCATCCATGGTTCCCGTCGCCACACGCTTATAATGATTGTAAACCGCCACGGAGATCACCTTTTTAGCATGCTCCTGCCCGATCACATAATCATCAAGCTGTGCCTTGATCCTGTGTGGAGGCGGAATGTTCCTGATATCCAGAACCGGTTCCGTCCCTTCGCTCTTTTTCTTTTTCTTGATCTTCTGCTTGTTGGGGATACCTCCCTCTCCCTGAAGGTCTGCAATATTCAGGAACCTGATATTGGGAAATCCCTTTTTACTCATATCCTGATTCAGGCTGTTCATAAAATTAGGATCCAGCATACCCTGATAATCAAACTGGCTCACAGTATCCATGGTCTTATGCATACAGTCATTACATACACAAATATTATTGGGAAGCTTGAACATCTTTCCCGCTTTGCTTTCCGGCCGCCTGCAGATAAAGCAGACATCCTCATAATCGCTTTCCTTCTGCTCTTCTGTCAGCGCATCCTTCTGATCCTTGTCCTTTTCATCAAAATCTGCCATATATTTCTCCTGTCAGTCTGCTGTTCTCTATCACTATACGATCCTGCGGATCGTCAGTATCTCCTTATAAGTTGCATTTGTTATCTTTATACCTGTCCTCTGGGTGCTTGCATGCACAATCTGCCCATTTCCAATATAAAGTGCCACATGTCCGGCATAACAGACCACATCTCCGGGCTGTGCCTCTGAATAACTCACCTCACTGCCATAGCTTCTGAAGGAATACGATGTTCTTGGCACAGAATAGCCAAAGTCCTTATACACCCTCCAGACAAATCCGGAACAGTCTGCCCCGTCTGTCAGGCTGGTTCCTCCGGGAACATAAGGGTTCCCGATAAACTGGCACGCATAATTGGCGAGCTGCTGTCCCTTACTTCCGGAAAAGCTGGACGGAGACGCATACTGCCTGGAGCTTCCTGATGAGCTGCCCCCTGATTCCCCGGAAGAGCTGCTGCCATATGAAGCTCCACCTTCTTCACTTTGTCTCCGGAGAGCCTCCTCCTGTGCCTTCCTTGCTTCCTCCTCTGCCCTCTTTGCTGCCTGGATTTCAGAATCCTTCTGGCTTGAGGCGCTTTCAAGCTGCCTGATCTCATCAGACTGCTTTTTGATATTGGCTTTATAAACTGCGGCCTCCCGCTTCGCCTGTGCAAGCTGGGCCTCATAATCATCATATGCTTTTTTCTTCTCATTCAGCATGATCGTCAGACTCTTCTGCTCTTCCTCCAGCTCATGCTGCTGTGCCTGGAGCTCTGCCTTTTCATCCTCCAGCTGGTTTTTCAGGTCTTCGGTCTCCTGCTTGACTCTCTGATATTCCTCAAGCATTTTGCGGTCATAGCTGTAAAGCTGCTCCACATAGTCTGCCTTGTTAACCATATCCCCGAAATTCTGGCTTTCCAGGAGAAGCTGTAAATAAGTGCTGTCACCTTTTTCATACATAAAGCGGATCCGCAGCTTCATGGCATCATACTGCTTCTGCTCCGTTTCCTTAGCCGCTTCGTAATCTGCTGTGGTTTTCTGAAGAACCTCTTCCTTTTCCTTCAGCTCCTCCTCTATGATCTCTACACTGGCGATCGTTTCTACCAGTGCAGCATCCACTTCTTCCACCTCTTCAGCAGCAGCATCCACATTCCCCTGAATGGAACCGATCGTCCCTGTTACACTGTCCAGCTTCTGCTGTTCGGAATTCTGTCTGTCCTTGGCATCCTGCTTCTTTTTTTCCAGCTCCTGCTTTTCCTGCTCCAGTTCGGAGACAGTCTTTGCCTGTACCGGCACTGTACCAGCTGCCAGCAACAGAACGCCCATTATAACTGCTGCAACCTGAATTCCTCTTTTTCTTCTCATATCCCTTTATTCTGCCTGCTCCACCGTAACTACCGCATTCTCTGAAAGGAAGTCCAGCACCTTCTGTGTCAGAAGATACTCCCTGAATGCCTCTTCATCGATCATTTCCCTGTAATCCTCTACAGCCTGTCCATAGAGCTCTGCATCTGCCCGCAGCTCCTCCTCTGCCTCTGCTTCTGAAACAGTAATATTCTCCTGGTCAGCGATTGCCTGCAGCATCAGATATTTCTTTGTCATATCCTCTGCCTGCAGCAGAAGGGTTGCCTGATAATCATCAGCATCCCCACCATAGTAAGCTGCCACATAGCTTCCAATATCCACACCGTATACAGAAGCATAGCTTGTGATATTGGCTGTCAGTGTATTGTTCATCCTGTCTACAATAGGCTGTGGCACCTCTTTAAATTCACAGTTTTCTTCTGCTGCTGTGCATGCCTTATCCGCTTTCTCGGAATTGTAGCTCTGTGTCTGCTGCTCTGTCAGGATATCCTTCGCATATGACTTATATTCCTCCAGCGTACTTACTCCGTCAATCCCAAGTCCTGCTACATAATCATCATTCAGCTCTGCTGCTTCCTGTACACTGATGCTGTTCACTGTAACTGTAAATACTGCTGTCTTTCCGGAAAGCTCTGTATTGTTCTGGTAAGGATCCGGGAAGGTAGCTTCTACATCCCTTGTTTCTCCGATCTCCATGCCGATACAGCCATCCTCAAATCCGTCGATAAAGCTTCCGGAACCGATCGTCAGATCCTGTCCCTGTGCAGTTCCTCCTGCAAAGGCAACGCCATCCAGCTTCCCTTCATAATCAATATTGACAGTATCCCCGGACTGCACCGCCCTTCCCTCTACAGGTGTGGATACCGGATTCATCTGCCGGATATACTCAATATAACTGTCGACATCTTCCTCTGTCACTACCGGTTCCTCTGAGGTCATGCTGATCTCAAGTCCTTTGTATTCCCCAAGTGTCACATAATCAGAAGCTGTATAATCCTTCAGATAGCTTCCATCTGTATCTGTACCCTCTGCCGCTTCCGTACTTTCCTCTGCTTCTGTGCCCTGCTCTGCATTTTCTGCCTTCTGGCCGCAGGCTGCCATGGATACAGTCACTGCCACAAGCAGTGCTGCCAGTAATTTTCTTTTCATAAACTCCTCCATTTTCAGATCTTATCTGTGCTTACAAATATATCATATTTTTTCCTCTATTTAAAGGTTTTACAAAAATTTCAGAATTAGCCGGAAAATGATTCCTTTTAATCCGCCTGCAAAATCACCTGTAAAATACCGGCTTTTGTCTTGCCTATTTTTCTGTTAGATGTTACAATATTTTTTGACTTTATTTAATAGAGGAGGACTATCGTGAGTACCTGGCAAATCGTTTTATTAGTTATACTTGCAGTATTGATCATTACACTGGTTGTTTTATATTTCCTTGGAAAAAAGGCACAGAAAAAGCAGGAAGAACAGCAACAGCAGATCAACGCCATGAAGCAGACTGTCTCCATGCTGATCATTGACAAAAAGCGGATGAAGATCAAAGAATCCGGTCTTCCACAGGCAGTCATCGACCAGACACCGAAGCTTATGCGGGGCAGCAAGCTTCCTATTGTGAAGGCTAAGGTCGGTCCCCAGATTCTTTCTCTTGTCAGTGATGAGAAGATTTTTGACAGTATTCCTGTCAAAAAGGAAGTCAAGGCCGTTGTCAGCGGTATCTACATCACCGAGGTAAAAGGACTTCATGGAAAACAGCCTGTTGTAGAGAAGAAGAAAAAGGGGTTCTTCAAAAATATGGTTGAGAAGGCACAGGAAAAGGCCGGTGCCAAGCCTGTTAAATAATTTTATGAATTAACCATACTTTAAAAGCCTGGTGCATTCCTCTGCATCAGGCTTTTTATTACTATTTTTTGTCTGCCTCTGACCGGCAGCTTTTATAATTCCAGCATTTCTTCTCTTGGACTGATATTCATTTCCAGCTTGCAGTCTGCCATATGCTCATAGTTGGCTTCCAGACTGTAATCCACATCCACATGGATACTGTCCTCAGCTTCAATGATCCTGATATCCCCTGTATCAATACCGATCAGAATATCTCCGTAGGGTGTGCCATATCGCGTCATATTCCTTTTGTTCTGCTCAAAGATCATATGGACATTGATAAACCCCTTTTTGGTCACCTCTACCTGGGAGCCCTTTATCTTGATCGTGTTTTTAACTGTTTCCGAAAAATCCTCCATCACCTCATCATAAATGATGTAATGACTGTCATTTCTCTTATAATACTCAGCCGGTGTAATGGTCTCCAGTGCCCTGGCATCCTCTTCAGCTGCTGCAAACTGCAGCCCCTTGAGCGCCAGCAAAACTTCTTTCTTCATATAAAAATTCCTCGTATAAAATATTTCAATAGCCTTCCACATTCAGCGTCTTGGCAGAAAGGATACCATACTTGATGATGGAATTGGCAAACTGCTTGAACTTTTCGGAGGCATCACTGACGTAGAACTGATACTGGTTATCCCCCAGCGCCGGCCGCACCTTTCGCAGCAGCTCCTCCCTCTGCAGCAGCTCCTTCAGCTCCCGTGCAGTCTCATAAGCAGGATTTACAAGTGTCACCCTTTCTCCCATGATCCTGCCGATCGTTTCCCGGATCAGAGGATAGTGGGTACAGCCAAGTACCAGGGTATCGATATCAATATCAATAAGCTCTGCCAGATAACGCCTTGCAATCTCATCTGTAACAGGATCCCGCCAGAGTCCTTCCTCTACCAGTGGCACAAATAAAGGACACGCTCTTTCGATCACTTCCACATCCGGCTTTTTCTTTTTTATGTAACTGGAATAGATCGCACTGGAGATTGTCGCCGCTGTGGCGATCACTCCGATCTTTCCATTTTTTGTCACCTCACTGGCTACCTTTGCTCCCGGCTTCACAACACCGATGATTGGAACCTCGGTTTCCCTTTCCAGCTCATCCAGTGCATAGGCACTTGCCGTATTGCAGGCTACCACGATGGCCTTCACGTGCTGGCTTTCCAGGAAATGCACAATCTGTCTGGAAAACTTGGTCACAGTCTCCCTTGACTTGCTGCCATAGGGTACTCTTGCTGTATCTCCGAAATAAATGATTTTTTCATCCGGGATCTGATGCATGATCTCCTTCATAACGGTAAGACCACCGATTCCCGAATCAAATACGCCTATGGGCGCATTAGTATCTGTCATTCTTCTAATCCTTCTTATTCACTATTTTTTCTTTTACCTGATATACATATTCCGCAAGCCGCCATTTTATTCGGACTGGCTGCTCCTGCCCGTCCTCATCCCACAGAAAAAGCTGCTTTGCTTCCTCATAGGGAATCTGATATTCCGCTCCTTCCTCCTCCACCAGAAGATATGCATCCTCCGGGAGGATCAGCTCCGGATATACAAATCCAAAATAAGCTGCCATGCCTGCGATCAGCAGGCCATATTCCAGAATTTTCTTCAAAGCTTCTCCTTCCACAGCGCCTTTCCACTGTATACAGAGAAGTATATCCTGAATTTGTACAGCTATACTGTACCTCGATTATTTCCTTTTTTCAAGCCGTATCTGCCGGATGACAGCCTTCTGCTGATTATCGATATGCTGCTTTGCCGCATTACGGGCACGTACCACATCCCTTGCTGCAATGCTGTCACAGATTTCCCTGTGTTCCGCAAGAAGTACACCCCTCTGCTCCTCTTCCTTGATATAGACAAAACGATACCGGTACATCTGCTCTGCCAGATTATTGACAAGCTGCTCCAGTCTCTGATTTCCTGCCGCCCGGATAATAATATCATGAAAAGCCACATCCGCTTTTGCAATTGCATCCGTATCATTCCCGGCAGCCGCTTTTTCAAAATCTTCACAGGCCTTTTTCAGCTCCCGGATCTCCTCCCCGGTGATCCTTTCACAGGCAAGCTCCGCTCCCAGTGCATCCAGTGCACGCCGCACTTCCAGCACATCATTCAGACTTTTCTCCGTGATTTCCGCAACCTCTGCCCCTCTTCTTGGAATGATCGTCACAAGTCCTTCCAGCTCAAGCTTCCGGATTGCCTCACGGATAGGTGTCCTGCTGACCCCCAGCTTTTCTGCAAGATGTACCTCCATCAGCCGCTCTCCCGGCTTTAGCTGTCCTGTCAGGATCGCCCTTCGCAGGGTGTAGAATACCACATCCCGCAGCGGTAACAGATCATCCACTTCTATCTGAAATTCCTTCTCTTCCATATACCCTCTTCCTTCTGTTTCAAGTTTCTTTTTGATTCACCGGCCGGTCACATATTTACAAATTCTGTCACAAATACCTGCTGCGCCAGCTTTTCCTTCCGGATCCCTTCCATCGCCTCTCTGGCTCCTGCTTCCTCTGTAAATACCCCGAATACGGTGGGTCCGCTGCCGCTCATCAGTGCATTTTCTGCACCGCTCTCCAGCATCTTTTTTTTGATCTCCTCGATAATAGGATATTCTTTTACCGTCACCGTTTCCAGGACATTTGCCATCCGGTCTGTGATCCCCCTCAGATCCCCCTCCCGGATCGCCTGTACCATTCCGTCAATATCAGGATGATCCTTCACTGTTTCTATATGAAGATTCTCATAAACGAATTTCGTTGATACATTGATGTCCGGCTTGGCAATGCAGAGCACTGCCTTTGGTGGTGCGGGCAGCGCAGTCAGCACCTCTCCGATCCCTTCTGAAAGCGCTGTCCCACCCATGATACAGTATGGAACATCGGCTCCGATCTTTACACCTTCTTCCCGCATGGTCTTCTCATCCATATGCAGATTAAAAAGTGTATTCATTCCATGAAAAACTGCTGCTGCATCCGTGCTGCCCCCGGCCATGCCTGCTGCGATCGGTATGTTCTTTTTCAGCGAGATCCTGATCCCTTCCTGAATCTGGTATTTCTCTGTCAGAAGCTCTGCTGCCCGGTAGATCAGATTCCCCTTATCTGTCGGCAGCTCCTCTTTATCTGTTGTAACAACGATTCCTTCCTCTATTTTCTCAAAGGTCAGCTCATCATATATCCCTACGGTCTGCATCACCATTTTTACATCATGGTAGCCGTTTTCTCTTCTCCGTAACACATCCAGTCCAAGATTGATCTTGGCATACGCCTTGCGTTCTGTCTTTTCCATTTCCAACTGTCCTTCCCTTTTCCTGGTTCTCTTTGTATACAAAATACACCAGATTGTACTTAATTTTATACAATCTGGCTTTTCCTGTCAATGGTTAATAAAATACTCCATTCTGCCGATTATATTATTAGGATAAGGCTTTTCATGATTAATTTTGAAACCAAGGAGGGTGTAAAAATGAGTGTAAACGGAATTACCGGTGCTTCTGATGCTTACAGTACTTACTCTGCAGCATCTAAGACAGCACAGACCAAAGCATCTGAGAAGGCTGTGTCAGATAAGACCTCTGAAAAAGATACCGCTGCGGTATATGAGCCTTCGAAGAAAACTACTACTACAACCACAACCAAGAAAACTTACAAGCCTGATACTGCTACGATTGCCAGGCTAAAGGCTGATGCAGAGCAGAGAACTTCTCAGTTACAGAGCCTTGTAGAAAAGATTCTCATAGGTCAGGGCAAGGTCTACAATAATGCCAATGATATCTGGAGTGTTCTTTCCAGTGGAAATTTCACTGTAGATGCCGCTACCAAAGCACAGGCGCAGGCTGACATCGCTGATGATGGTTACTGGGGTGTATCTCAGACCTCACAGAGAATTCTTGATTTTGCTACCGCTTTAACCGGTGGAGATCCCGATAAGATCGATGCTATGCAGGCAGCTTTCAAGAAAGGCTACGAAAAGGCTCAGAAAACCTGGGGCGGCCAGCTTCCCGATATCTGTCAGAAGACCTATGATGCCGTATTAAAGGGCTTCGATGATATGAGAAAGCAGAATGCAGATACCACTTCTGAAGTACAGTAAGCAGCATCTGTACAGTGAATAAAAACAGAGCAGGGTGCCAGACGGCACCCTGTTTTTTGCTGCATCTGAAGTTTTTCA
>ERZ1026860.657-NODE-657-length-20994-cov-4.125030_pt1 | contig 20994 bp, 17 predicted proteins | sample MGYA00380160_ERZ1026860 | MGnify/ENA primary metagenome ERZ1026860 (study PRJEB33269, sample SAMEA4719796) | human gut metagenome | biome: human-associated habitat; feature: organic feature; material: feces | place: Cameroon | collected 2013-10 ... | reverse complement strand
CCAATTGGCTTCCCCTCTTTTTCATTGGGACGGAAAGGAAACGACAATTCCGCCGCTAACGGGAAACAATCTCAAAAACGGGGGCGGTTCACGTCGGGACGTGTTGCAGAAGCGAACGCCCGTGTCGGTCGCGGCGGTTTAAGCAAAGGCAATTCCGACAAAAGAGCAAAACTCGGCAGCGTTGGCAGACCGATTGGCTTCCCCTCTTTTTCATTGGGACGGAAAGGAAACGACAATTCCGCCGCCAACGGGAAACAATCTCAAAAACGGGGGCGGTTTACGTCGGGACGTGTTGCAGAAGCAAACGCGCGCGTCGGTCGCGGCGGTTTAAGCAAAGGAGCCGGCGTCAAGAAAAGAGCGGAACTCGGCAGGGCTAAGTTTTCTCCGCTTTCGGTAGACGGTGTCGTCAATTCGTTAAAAGATGCCGCCAAGAATATTGCTGACAAGCTGCGTGAAACCGTTTCCAATATCGGCGGTCGTCGGGAAGTGCGCAACGAAATCCGTGCGCGGGCAAAATACAGGTGCGCTCTTAAAACCACTAAGCAGACACGGCAAAAGAAAGCGGTTCTGTCTAAAGGAAATGCAGGCACGGAAGTCAAAAAAGTCAATTTGATGAAAACGTTGAAGCGCAACTCGGTGGGACCGAGCATCCGCACGTCGGATCGTCAAAGCGTGACTCAAAGAATGAATACGTCCCCCGCTTTGAAAAAGGCTATGCTTGCCGCGCGGACGCGCTGATGTCGTGTTTCGGATATTTTCCGCGAATGACGATATAGGCGGCGGTCAGAACGACGGTCGTTACCGCCCATGAAACGGGGTATGATAAAAACAGGTGCGTAAAGGTATGGTATTTCGGGATTTGAAACAATGTTGCAATCCAGACAATCCTCAGACCGCACGCGCCCGCCAAAGCGATGACGGCGGGAACGAACGATGACCCCAATCCGCGCAAAGCGCCCGTCATAATATCCATCCAGCCGCACAGAACATACGGCACGCCGACCATTTTCAGGCGCACCAGTCCCGCCTCTATCGCCGCCGCGTCACTGGTGTAAATGCCCAGCAGAGCCGTGCCGAACACAATGGCGACAGTTCCCAAAACAATGCCGATAACCGTGCCGCAGCCCAAAGCGCAAAGGGTGATTTTGTTGATGCGGGCGTAGCGTTTCGCGCCGATGTTGCGGCTGATGAAGGTCGTTGCCGTCGGCTGAAAAGCGTTCATGCTTATCCAAATAAAGCAGTCCACGTTTTGCGACGCCGCCGTTCCCGCCATATATACGGGACCGAACGAATTGACGGCGGACTGAATCACCATGTTGGACAGGCTGAACACAACGCTTTGAAAGCCCGCGGGAATCCCCAGCTTTAAAATATTCAAAACGATTTCGGGATTTAAACGGATTTGATTGAAAAAGATTTTCGACGAATCCTTGCGCCGCGCCAGAGAGGTTAAAACCAAAGTCATCGCCAGCGTTTGTGAAATCACGGTGGCGACGGCGACGCCCGCGACATCCATTTTAAAGCCCATGACAAACACCAAATTCAAAATGACGTTTGTAATTCCCGCCGCGATTAAAAACATCAGCGGCTTTTTCGTTTCGCCGTTCGCATACAAAATCGCCGCCCCGAAATTATAGATTGCCGTCGGAATCATGCCGAAAAAGTAAATCTTCGTATACAAAACGGACAACGGCAAAACGCTTTCGGGTGTTTGCATCAAAACCAAAATCCGCGCGGAAAAAACAACGCCGACGACGGCGGAAAAAACTCCGGCAATTCCGCCCAAAGCAAGCGAAGTATGGACGACGCGGCGCAGATATTTGTAATTTTGGGCTCCCAAACACCGTGACGCCAAAACGTTTGTGCCGATGCTCATGCCGATAAAGAAATTCGTCAGCAGACTGATGAGCGCGACCGTCGATCCGACCGCCGCCAGCGAATGGGTCGATCCGAAGTTGCCCAATACGGCGATGTCGGACGCGTTGAACAACAGCTGCAAAACGCTTGCCGCCATCAAAGGAATGGCAAACCGCAGCATTGACGGCAACAGCGCGCCGTCCGTCATATCGATTTCGGATTTGGTCATGGAAGCCTCCTTTGCGCGGGAATATAATCCCAAAAACCAGAAATGTGTAAGGTTTTTTGTAATTAAGGGCAAAACGCTTTCGGTACAAGGATATCAAACGCGGATAACGGGGAAAAAGAAACTGAAATACGGACTGAAAAACGAAAAGCCCGCTGATGCAAAAAAAACAAGCGGTGATTTCTCACCGCTTGTTTTATGTCTGATTATTATCGGTTTGCCATGCGGGCAAGACGTTCCTGTTCTCGCCGTTCCAGCTTTGCATTGCGTTTGCTGTGGAATTTTTCGCGTCTGCGGACAAAGACCACAAACAGCATCGGAATAACGAAAATACCGAACAGCGTTGCGAAAATCATTCCGCCGAACACGGGCGTACCGACGGAACGGCGCGCCATCGCGCCCGCACCCGCCGCAACCACCAAAGGCAACAAGCCCAAAATGAACGACACAGCCGTCATCATCACCGCGCGGAAACGCAAGTGAGCCGCTTCAATCGCCGCTTCTTCGGGGTCTCTGCCCTGTTCGCGCAGGTCTTTTGCAAATTCGACAATCAAAATCGCGTTTTTGGACGCTTGAGCAATCAGCAGAATAAAGCCGATTTGCGCGTACACGTTGTTGACCAAGCCGAACACGTTCAAAAACACCATCGCGCCCATCAAAGCCACCGACACCGACAGCAAAACGGGAATGGGAATCATCCAGCTTTCATACAAAGCGACCAAGAACAGATACGCAAACAGGAACGCCAAAATCAACACGACCGTTGTTTGACCGCCCGCCGTTTTTTCCTGCAGGGACATCCCCGTCCATTCGTAAGCGTAGCCTTTGGGCAATACCTGCATGGACAGTTTTTCCATCGCGTTCATCGCTTGGGTCGAGCTGTATCCCGCCGCTGCAGAACCGTTGATTTTGACTGTCAGCGTGTTGTTGTAGCGCGTCAGAATCTGCGGTCCCAAAATCGATTTGATGGTCAACAGCGAACGCATCGGCACCATTTCGCCTTTGTTGTTGCGGACGAACAGACGACCCACGTCGTTTTGATTGCTGCGGGAATCTTCCCGTCCCTGCATGTTGACTTTGTAAATACGGCCGTTCAACGTAAAGTCGTTGATGTACGAATACCCCAAAGTCGATTGCAACTGCGAAAACACGTCTTTGATATTGACGCCCAAAATCTGCGCTTTGACGCGGTCAAGGTCGACGTACAGCTGCGGCGTCGCCGTATTGAACGTACTGTAGACCATGGTCATTTCGGGATTCTGGTTCGCCGCCATCAACAGTTTGTACATCACCTGTTCCATCTGTTGAGGCGTTTCGCCGCCCGCGTTTTGCAAACGGTAGTCAAAGCCGTTCGCCATGCCGACGCCGGGAATAGCGGGCAAGTTGAACGCGCGGATTTGCGCGCCCTGCACGGCGTTGAACTTGGGCTGCAGCGCTTTCAAAATCGCGGCAACCTGCATCGAAGTATCGCGGCGCACTTCATACGGTTTCAGACCGACAACCATCATGCCGAAGTTCGGTCCGTTGCCGCCGATCATGCTGTGTCCCGCAATCGCCATCGCGTTCGCCGTCGCGGGGTGCGAAGAAACAATTTTGTAAGCGTCGCGCAAAATAGCCAGCGTGCGGTCCTGCGACGCGCCTTCGGGCAGCTGAATGTCGACCATGAACATGCCTTGGTCTTCATCGGGCAGGAAGCCCGCGGGGGTTATTTTGTTGATTTGCCATGCGCAGGCGATAACCGCCGCGATAATCAAAATCGACAGCGACGAATGACGCACCAGCTTTTTGACAATCGCGGAATAGCCGTCGCGTCCTTTGTCGATTTGACGCATGACCCACGGCACCAGCCCCGTTTTTTTCTTTTCTTCGCGGTGCAGCAGAATCGCGCACAAAGCGGGCGACAAAGTCAGCGCGTTCAACGCCGAAATCATCATCGAACACGACACGGTAACGGCGAACTGCTTGTACAGCTGACCGACAATGCCGGGGACGAAAATAACGGGAACGAACACGGACAGAATAACCAACGTAATCGCGATAATCGGCGCGGTGATTTGGCTCATCGCCTTGGCGACCGCGTCGGGAATCGGCAAATCGGGTTCTTCTTCAATCACGCGTTCGACGTTTTCCACGACCATAATCGCGTCGTCCACCACGATACCGATAACCAGCACGATGGACAGCAGAGAAATCGTGTTTGCCGAAATGCCGAACGGTGCCATAAAGATGAACGTACCAATCAAAGACACGGGAACGGCGACCGCGGGAATCAAAGTCGCGCGCCATGTTCCCAAAGACAGGAACACCGTCAGCAACACCAGAACAAACGCTTCGAAAATCGTGTGAACGACTTCGTTTACGGTCGATTCGATGAAAACCGTCGTGTCGAAAATGATGACATAGTCAACGCCGTCGGGGAAAAAGGCTTTCATTCTTTCCAGTTCGGCTTTGACGCCCTTGGCAACCTGCATCGCGTTCGCGCCGGGGGCAAGGTTAATCATCGCGCCCGAAGCCGCCATGCCGTTGTACTGAATGACCGTCGAATAGGATGTCGTCCCCAGTTCGATTGTGGCAACGTCTTTCAGCCGCAAAGTGCCGCCGTCTTTGTCGGCGCGCAGAATGATGTTGCCGAATTCCTCGGCAGAGCTTAAACGCCCCGATGTTTTCAAAGTCAGCTGGATTTGCTGGTCTTTCGGAGCGGGAGCCGCGCCGACCGACCCGATGGCGGGCTGGATGTTCTGAGCGGAAATCGCCGCCATGACATCGTTGTTGGTCAGCCCCAAGTTCGCCAATCGCTGCGGGTCAATCCACACGCGCATACTGTAGTCGATATCGCCGAACGTGTTGACTTCGCCGACGCCCGTCACACGCGCCAAAGTGTCTTTGACGTGCGCGGTCATATAGTTTGCCAAAAAGCTGGCTTCGCGCGAATGGTCGGGGGAGTACAGCGAAAACGCCATCAGCATGGACGACGTGTTCTTTTTCACCGTAACGCCCTGCTGCTGCACTTCGGACGGCAATTTGGTCGAAATCTGGTTGATACGGTTCTGCACGTTGACGGTGTTCATGTCGGGATCGGTGTCCAAAGCGAACGTGATGGACAGCGAATACGTCCCGTCGTTCGCGCTGGTCGATTCCATGTAGAGCATGTTGTCAACGCCGTTGACTTGTGATTCGATGACTTGTGCGACGGTTTGTTCAATCACTTCCGCGGACGCGCCGGGGTATGTCGCCGATACGGACACGGACGGCGGCACCACGTCGGGCAGCTGAGCGACGGGAATGGTGTACAAGGAAATCAAACCCGCAATGGTAATGACCAGCGAAACAACGATGGCCAGACGCGGGCGTCGGATGAAAATCTGGGAAAACATGACGTTATTCCTTATTTCTGGGCGGGATCAGCGGATTTTTTCGCCGTTTCAGCCGTTTTCGCGGCGGGAACGTCGACGATGACTTCCGCACCCGGACGAACTTTCTGTAAGCCTTCAATCATAACGCGGTCGCCGGCTTCCAGCCCTTCGTTGACGATATAGTCTTTGCCCTGTTCGCCGCCGATGACAATCGGTTTGTTGGCGACTTTGTTCTGCGCGTCGACCGTATAGACGTATTTGCCGGCGGCCGAAGACATAACGGCGGCTTGCGGAACCAGAATTTTTTCGACGGGGGCGTCGTATTCCAGCAAAACGGAAACGAACTGACCGGAAACCAGCTGTTTCGACGGGTTCGGGAATTCGGCGCGCAGTTTGACGGTGTCGGTGGTTTCGCCGACGGTTACGTCCGTAAAGTTGATTTTGCCGCCGTAGCGGTAAGCCGATCCGTCAGCCATAATCAAAGAAACGGACAATTCGCTGCTTGTCCCGAATACGCCGGCGTTTTGCATGATCAGCAGTTCGCGTTCGGAAACGCTGAACAAAACATACATGGGATTGTTGCTGACCAGCGTTGCCAGAACGGAATTCGACGGCAGATATTCGCCGACCGAATAATTCGCCAATCCGACCTTGCCCGTGAAAGGTGCTTTGACATCCGTATAGCTCAAATCCAGTTTAGCCAGATTCAAAGCGGCTTTCGCCTGCAGAACGGCGGCTTTTGCGACGCTGTTTTCGGCTTCGCGCGTATCGACGGAGGATTGGGAAATATTGCCGCTCTTGCGCAATTCCAAAGCGCGCTTGTAGTTCAAATCCGCGTTTTTGGCGTCGGCTTCGGCTTTTGCCAGATTGGCAGCCGCTTCCGCAACCTTGGCTTCAAACGGTTCACGTTCCAAAGTGAAAAGCAGTTGTCCTTTTTTGACAATGGCGCCTTCTTCGAACAGTCGGTCTTTTAAAAAGCCGGCGACGCGCGCTTTCAAATCGACGGACGAAACCGCGTCGATGCGGCCGGGAAAGTCAAAGCGTTCCGTGTACGGATAATAGCCGACTTTGACGACGGAAACGTGTTGTTTCGGCGCGGTCTGGGCGACATTCGTCTTTTTTTCAAAGCAGCCGCTCAGACACAAAACGAAAGCGAGCAGACAGACCGATAAATTACGATAAGATTTGAACATTTGCACTTCTCCCATATAGGGTTGCGGTTAGAGTACGATAATCAATCCCTCTTTATACATAAAAGGGGCTGTATACTCAAGCGATTTTTAAGCCAAAGCCGTTTGTTTTACCCACCAGTTCGGATGGGTCGCCGCGATGTCTTCGGCGGCGTTTGCCGCGTTTTCGGGTGTTCGGAACAAACCGAAACACGTTCCGCCGCTGCCCGACATTGCCGAAAACAGGCAACGCGGCTGATTTTTAAAGACGTGCAGGACTTCCGCCACCGCGGGTTCAAGGGCGCACGCCGCGTCCTGCAAATCGTTGTGCCGCTTTTTCAATTCGCCGATGAATTCGGCGGCGTCCGCGCAATTTTGCGTCAACGGCATCGGTTCGGAAAAAACGGGTTTGCGGGTTTTGAAAACAGCAGGCGTCGAAACGGGTTTGTTCGGATTGACCAAAACAACGGGCAGAGCGGGAATTTCCGGCGCGGGAGTCAAAACTTCGCCCACCCCCGACACTTGAACGGCTTTACCTGCCAGACACGACGGCACATCCGCCCCCAATTCCAAAGCCAAAGCGTACAGTTTTTCGTCAGGAAGCGTTTTCTTCCACAGGACTTGCAGTGCTTTCAGCGCTGCCGCCGCGTCCGTCGATCCGCCGCCGATTCCCGACGCTATCGGCAGGTTTTTTTCCAAAACCAGATGCGCGTTCGGTTCGATTCCCAGCGCCGCCGCCAATTTGCGCGCGGCTTTGATGACGATGTTGTCTTCGCCTGCCGACAAATCGGGCGCGCCGATGATTTCAAGGCTCAGCCCGTCCGCTTGTTTCGCCGTAATCACGTCGCCGTCCCGGGCGAACGCGAACAGGCTGTCCAACAAATGGTATCCGTCGGGGCGTTTTCCCGTGACGTGCAGATACAGATTGATTTTTGCGGGAGCTTTGACGGAAACGGACATTGTTATTTTGCCTTTCGCGCGGTTTTTTCGACGCTCGGGACTTTATCGCCGACGGCGTCCAGTCCTTTTTCCAGTTTTTCACTGACGCGTTTTTTGTCCGCGGGCGGCAAATCATCGTTGACGGCAAGCGCTTTTTTCCATTGATAGCGGGCTTCGCGTTTGCGTCCCGTATGCCAGTAAGCATCACCCAGGTGGTCGTTGATTGTCGCGCTTCCCGGTTCCAAAGACACGGCGTTTTCCAGTATTTTGGACGCTTTGCCGTATTGTTTGCGCAAGTAGTGCGACCATCCCAAGCTGTCGGCGATATAGCCGTCGTTGGGCGCCAATTTCGCCGCGCGTTCCAGCATTTCCGACGCTTCGGGAATGTTTTTGCCGCGTTCCAGCCACGAATATCCCAAATAGTTCAAAACCAGCGGTTCTTCGGGAGCAAGCATCAGCGCTTTTTGCAAATCGGCTTCCGCTTTGTTCCATTGACCCGCGCGTTCGTACGCGGCGCCGCGGCTGTAGAACAATCCCCAATGACTGCGGTTCAGCGGACCGACGCGGTTCAGCGCTTCGGTAAACGCGTCGACGGCTTGCGGGAAACGTTCGCTACTTAAAGCGATGTCGCCCGTTTTTATCCACGGCAAGGGGGAATCGTTGCGTTTGTCCGCCAATTCGCGCAACATTTTTTCGGCTTTTTCGGCTTTTCCCTGCCGCGCCAGAATTTCCGCCGCGCGCAAACGGGACGCGAAATAAGTTTCGGAGCTTTCTTTTTCGTCCATGTAGATTTGCAATGCTTCGTCGTCGCGTCCCAGCTTTTCCAGCTGTTCGCCCAGCAAAATGCGCGCCAGCGACAAATTGGAATCCAAAGACAGCCCCAAGCGAATGAAAAACAGCGACGATTCGGGGCTTCCTTTATCCGCCAGACTGCCTGAAATGTCGAAAAAAGCCTCTGCCAATCCCGCTTTGGCGTCGGGGACGCAAAGGGGGACTTTGCGGTTTGCGACAATCGCGCCGGCGGTAAAAAACATCTCGTCAATCAAAGCGTAGGAGCGCGCCATTTTACGGTAAGCGGAAACCAAAGCCTGAAATTCGCGGCTGTTTCCGTGGCGAAGCAGGAAATTGCCGTACGCCTGCGCCGCCCGCAAAGACAGTCCCCCCGGTTCTTTCAGCAAGCTTTCGTAGCTTTCGCGCGCTTTGTCGACATCGTCCCACAAATCATACAGCAGGGCGGAATGAAACATATAAAGCGCTTCCGTTCCGAATCGGTTGATTTTTGCCAACGCCTGTTCGGCTTTTTTGCGGTTGCCCAGTCCCGCCTGCACCCATATTTCCAACAGCGGGAACAAAAAAGCGTTGTCCGTTTTGTCGGGAAAAGCTTTCAGACGTTTCAACGCGTCTGCGTAATCGTTTTTCCGAACGTCGTACGCGATAATCGTTAGCGCCGCCAGCAGGGACGACGGGTCTTTTTTCAATTCGGCTTTGGCGTACGGATACGCGGCGTCGGGGCGACCTTCGACGGAAAGCAGGGAAAACATTTCCGTTTGCAGCATTTTGTTGTCGGGGTCTTCCTTCAACGCGGCGGACAAATACTTGACGGCGTCGTCCGTTTTGGCGTCTTGTTTGGCTTGCAGATAAAGGATGTACGACCCGACGGCGGGCGGATTTTGCGCCGTTTTCACAGACGTATCGGACACGGCGTTTGTCGCCTGAGGCGCGCAAGCCGCTAAAATCAATGCCGACAAAGCCAAAATTCGCAGGTTCATTGCTGTTCTTTCTTTTCAAAAAATCAGCTTATTTTGGGCTGATTCCCGATAAAAATCAAGTTTTGTCACAAAAAAGTTCAAACATTTACCCGAAATATGATATTTTGCTTTTTATGAAAACAGAAAACTCCTCTTTGGCGGCAATGGAATGGTATCTGACGGCGGGCGTCGATGAAATCATCGGCGAAGTTCCCGTCGACCGTCTGCATATTCCCGAAGCCAAGCCCGTCATGGCGGCGGCGCGGGCGGAACTTCGGCTGCGCGCTGAAACAAACGGCGACGCACCTTGTTTTCGCGGACGGCAATCCCGAAGCCGATTTGATGATTGTCGGCGAAGCGCCGGGGGCGGAGGAAGACAAAAAAGGACTGCCTTTCGTCGGGGCAAGCGGTCATCTGCTGGATTTGATGTTGAAATCCGTCGGACGCGACAGAACGAACGTTTACATCTCGAACGTCGTGTCGTGGCGTCCGCCCAACAACCGCAAGCCGTCCGAGGATGAAATCGCCCTGCTGACGCCGTTTATCAAGCGGCACATCGCTTTGGTTCATCCCAAAGTTTTATTGCTGTTGGGCGGCAGTGCCGTATCGGCGCTTATCGGCATCAAAGACGGCATCACCCGCACCCGAGGGCGGTGGCTGACATATCGCGACGGGGATGTTTCGATTCCCGCGTTTGCGTCGTTTCACCCCGCGTTTTTACTGCGTTCGCCCGCGCAAAAGAAAGCCGCGTGGCGCGACTTTCTGACCGTCAAAGCCAAAACGGATATTACCAAAACTTAATCAGTTTCAGCAAGTTCAAGCCGTTTTTCTTGGTCATAAAGACTTTGTTGCAATACGGGCATTGGGTAAACACCGCCGAAAACTTTTTGGCAAGCTTCATCGCCAAAAACGGCGGAATCAACAGCAAAACCGAAACGATAATCAAAACCGCCCAAAATCCGTAAGTGTAATACGCGTCGATTTTACGCACAGCGTCTTTGAAAATGCCGCCTTTTTTCAGTTCCTTGTAAACGCTTGCCGTCGCTTTTCTGTCCTGTTCGGATGTCAAGCCGTAGCCGCCTTTGACCACTTTTTTGTAAGCGGAGTCGCTTAACGCCAGCTGTTTTTGCATTTGCGACGACGCCAGAGCCGTCACTTCTTTTTTCAAACCGTCGCGCACGCTGTTGTTCAGAGCCGTTTTCAGCTCGTCCGTTGACGATTTCAGCTGTTTGTTGATTTTTTTCACCTGCGTTTGCAAAGTGTCCGTCGCTTCGGTGATTTTTTTGTTGACGTTGTCGGCTTCCTTGACACCGAATTTTGACAAGGTCGAGGTCAGCTTTTTCGCTTTGTCCGTCGTTTTGGTCAGTTTTTCCAGCTTCGACGTGTCCAGCTTGACTTCGGGGATTTTCAGTTTCGCCGTGTATTTGTCGACATCGACGCTTTTCAGCACTTTGTCCGTAAACGCGTCGTACTGGTCGGCAAGAACGTTATTTGCCGCGCCGACCGTTTTGACAACGGCGAATTCTTTGATGTTTTCGCCGTACTTCGCAATGCCGTAAAGCGCGGGGACAATCACCGCCAAAATCCAAATCAGCGAAAAAATCCGCGCCGCCTTAATCAAAAAAGACGTCTGATGAAGCAATTTGTATTCATCGCCCGTTGTTGCCGTAGCCATCATTTACCCCCTTTGTTTCGTTCTGTCGCCCCACGGTTTCGCCAGCCGCAGGATTTCATCCATCGCTTCTTTTTCAAAGAAAGTGTGGTCGCGTCCCCAAACGACTTTGGTAACCGTTTTCTGTCCGTTTTTGAACAAAGTCTTGTCCGCCAGCACGAATCCGCCGAACGGAACGGTCGTGTCTTCGGATCCGTGAATCAAGATGAATTCCGGTTTGGACAGCGAAGGATGATTGTCCACCTCTGCCGCGTTCAGCAGACAGCCCGCGACAATCATCACGCCGCCCAAAGGAATCAAATCGCCGTTTTTGTCCGTGTCCGCCAGCTCGTCACATTCCGCCGTCAGCTGCAAAGCCAGCATCGCGCCCTGCGACACGCCGAAAACGAACGTGTTTTCAGCACCGATTTTGTGAAAATCCATGCGATCGCGGATATAGTCGATAACGATTTGCGCCGCGGGATCGTAGTTTTCATACATCTGCGAAAACTTGGCGTAAACGGCGGGCGTCATGTCGTCGGGATGAAGCGTCAGCCAGTCGTCCTTGAATCCGTCGGGAATCGAAAACCATTGGCGGGCTTCTTCGTTGCCGTCCATGGCTTCCAATCCGTCGGGAACGTAAAACACCGCGTCGGGCATGACCGTTTGCAGTTCGCGCACGAACCACGCGTTCGATTCGCCCGTTCCGCCCATGCCGTGCAGGTAGACGACCAACTGTTTCGGTTTCGCCCCGTTCAAGGGCATGACGACCGCGCCGTTCAGTAAAGGTTTACGCATCTCAGCTCCTCAGCGTTGCGCCCGTGGCGACGCCGACCGCGCCGACGACACGGCGGCAGACGCTTTCGATTTCTTCGTCCGTCATCGTTTTTTCGACGGGCTGAATCGTCAGCTGAATCGCGACGGATTTCTTGTCGCCCAACGCTTCGCCTTCGTACAAATCGAAAACAGAAACGTCCGTAATCAGAACCTTGTCCGTGTTTTTGGCGGCGGAAACGATTTTGTCCGCATCGACTTTGCGATCAACCAAGAACGCCAAATCGCGGAAAATCGGCGTGAAAGCGGACAGTTTCAGCGTTTTGACGCCCTTGCCGTTTTTCTTTTTCGCGGGCGGCAGGCGGTCAAGGAAGACTTCGCACGCGCAAACCGTCGTTTTAACATCCATCGCCTTTAAAATCTTGGGATGCAGTTCGCCGAAGTACGCCAAAACCGTTTTTCCGATTTTCACCGCGCCCGACCGTCCGGGATGATACCAAGCGGGAGCTTCACGCACGATTTGCACGCTTTGCGGAGCTTCCGCCGCGTCCAAAGCCGCCAGAGCGTCGGCTTTCGCGTCGAACACGTCAACGGGACGCTGAGCGACCGCCCAATGGCGCGGAGTCGCCTGACCGAAGCGCAGCTGGCACGCGACCGTTTCCTGTTCCATCGGCTTGAATCCGAAGAATTGAGGCCCGACTTCAAACAAACAGCCGTCGAACGTGCCTTTGGTGATGTTGGAACGCGCCGCCGAAACCAAGTTCGGCAACAGGTTCGGACGCATTTCGTTCAAATCCGCACTAATCGGATTGGCAATCAAAACAGCGTCTTTGGTGCGGAACGGCACGGCGTCTTTGGACGACATGAACGACCATGTAATCGTCTGACAGCCGCCGCGGTTCGCCATCGCGCGGCGCACCGACACTTCGCGGCGCTGTTTGGGCTGTAAAATCCCGTGAACGCCGTTCGGACGCGGCAAAGCGATTTCGGGCAGTTTGTCATAGCCGTAAATGCGCAGAACTTCCTCGACCAAATCATGCGAACCGGAAATGTCGGAACGCCACGTCGGACGAACGACGGAAAAAAGATTGCCGTCAGATTTAACGACACAGCCCAGTTTTTCCAGAATTTCCTTGCAGGTGTCGGCGGGAACGTCAACGCCGCACAGCTTTTCGACACGGTGAGGGTCGAAAGCTATCGGGGCGGGTCGTTCGGGTTCTTTGCCCGTCACAATCAGTTCGGAACATTCGCCGCCGCACAGCTCCGCAATCATTTGCGCCGCCATGTCCGCACCGAAAGGAATCGTCGAAGCGGGATCGACGCCGCGTTCAAAGCGTTGGCGCGAATCGGACGTCAAAATCAGCTTCTGTCCCGTTTTGGCAATGCTTTCGGGGGTGAAATACGCGGATTCCAGCAAAACGCGCGTGGTCGATTCTTCACAGCCCGACGCTTCGCCGCCCATGATGCCCGCAATGGATTCGACGCCGTTTTCGTCGGCAATGACAACCATGCCGTCGCTCAGCGTGTATTCTTTGCCGTCCAAAGCCGTCAGCTTTTCGCCGTCGCGCGCGGAACGGACGGTGATTTGCCCTTTGACTTTATCGGCGTCGAAAACGTGCAAAGGACGACCGAACGTGATGTTGAAATAGTTGGTCACGTCCACCAAAGCGGATATCGGACGCAAGCCGACCGCCGTCAGCCTGTCCTGCATCCATTTCGGCGAAGCCCCGTTTTTCACGCCGCGGATTTCACGCAGGGTAAAGAACGGCGCGCCGATTTCGGTCGCTTCGTTGGAAAGCTTGACATCACTCTTAAAAGCGCAAACCGTTACGTTATGCTTCGGCGTTTTCAGTGTTCCCAAGCCTGCCGCTGCCAAATCGCGCGCAATGCCGTAAACGCTCATGCAGTCGCCGCGGTTCGGGGTAATCGACACGTCGAACACGGGATCGGACGGATAAACGGTCGTAATGGACGCGCCGACAACAGCGTCTTCGGGACATTCGATAATGCCCGTATGGTCGGGACCGACGCCCAGTTCGTCTTCGGCGCACATCATGCCGAAGCTTTCGACACCGCGGATTTTGCCCGCTTTTAATTTGTCGCCGAAAGCGGGAACGTAATCCCCCGGACGCGCCAAGATGCCTTTCATGCCCGCGCGCGCGTTCGGCGCGCCGCACACGATTTGAACCAGCTCTTTGCCCGTGTTGACTTTCAAAACGTGCAAGTGGTCGGAATCGGGATGCGCGACACATTCGTCAACGCTGACGACAATCAAATCCTTGACCGCCGCCAAAGGATCAATGACTTCCTCGATTTCCAAACCGATGGCGGTCAGGCGTTCGGCGATTTCGTCAACGCTTGCGTTCGTGTCCAAAAAATCTTTTAACCAGCTCAGCGTGAATTTCATCTTTTGTTTCCTCCCGTCATGCTCAATCCCGACGCCGTCGAGGGAATGTCCAAAGGAACAAACCCGTAATGTTTAATCCAGCGCAAATCCGATTCAAAGAAGGTGCGCAAATCGGGAATCGCGTATTTCAGCATCGCCAGACGGTCAAGCCCGATGCCGAACGCAAAGCCTTGATAGACTTCGGGGTCGATGTTGCAGGCTTTCAAAACATTCGGATGAACCATGCCGCAGCCCAGAATTTCCAGCCAGTCGTCGCCTTCGCCGATTTTCAGTTCGCCGTTTTTGCGCGAACAGCCGATATCCATTTCCGCCGACGGTTCCGTGAACGGAAAGAACGACGGACGAAAGCGCACGGGAACGTCGTCCAGTTCAAAGAATGTCTTAACAAACTCAATCAAACAGCCTTTCAAGTGCGCCATATTGGTTTCGGTATCGACAATCAAGCCTTCGACCTGATGGAACATCGGCGCGTGCGTCGCGTCGTAGTCGCAGCGGTAAGTACGCCCCGGAACGATGACGCGCACGGGCGGTTTTTGTTTTTCCATCGTGCGAATCTGCACGGCGGACGTTTGCGTGCGCACGATGAATTTGTCGCCGTTTTCCTCGCCTTTTAAATAGAACGTGTCCTGCATCTGGCGGGCGGGGTGGTTTTTCGGCGTGTTCAAAGCGGTGAAGTTATGGAAATCGTCTTCGATGTCGGGACCTTCCGCAACGTCAAAGCCCATTTGTCCGAAAATGGCGACGACTTCGTCATACGTCTGGTACAACGGGTGGACGCGGCCTTGCGTTTCGGGGCGCACGGGCAGGGTGATGTCGACGGCTTCGCGCGCCAAACGGGCGTTGATGGCGTCTTCCTCCAATTTGGCTTTTTTAGCCTCGATAGCGTCGGCGACGGCGGTTTTCAGCGTGTTGAACTGCTGACCCGCGGCTTTGCGTTCGTCGGGGCTCATCGCGCCCAATGTTTTCATTTTTTCGGTAATCAAGCCTTTTTTGCCCAAAACGGCGACGCGCACGGCGTCCAGCTGCACCAAATCGGCGGCGGATTCAACCTGCGCCAGCAAATCGGCTTGAAGCGTTTCCATATCACTCATTAAACAAATCCTTTATCACACGAAAGGGGCGCAATGCGCCCCTTTGTTTTTCGGCAACCCGCAGTTTAAGCTTTCAAAGCGGCTTTCACGGAATCGACGACTTTTGCAAAAGCGGCGGGCTGGTTCATCGCCAAGTCTGCCAAAATTTTGCGGTCCATTTCAATACCGGCTTTGTTCAAGCCGTTGATGAATTTGGAGTAGGTCAATCCGTATTCGCGGACACCGGCGTTGATACGCTGAATCCACAAAGCGCGGAAGTTGCTTTTCTTCTTGCGGCGATCGCGATAGGCATACTGCAAGCCTTTTTCGACTTTTTCCAAAGCGATGCGATACAAGGCGTGATTGCTTTCGCGGTAGCCTTTCGCAAGTTTCAAAATCTTTTTGTGTTTGACATGAGCCGTCATACCACGTTTTACACGAGCCATTTTCTTATCTCCTCAACCGACTTAGTTATAGGGCATGAAACGATCGACGATTTTGAAATCGCATTCGCGCAGCAACGTCGTGCCGCGGGCTTTGCGTTTCATTTTCGTCGGCTTGGAAATCAAACGGTGACGCTTGCTGGCGTAGCCGTGTTTGATGCCGCCGGCACCGGTACGGGCAAAACGTTTTTTGACCGAACTTTTTGTCTTCAATTTGGGCATTTCCGTCTCCTTCACAGTATATTTTAACGGTTCTGCGTTTCCAAGGCTGCCCTTATACAAGCCCGAAAAACGCGTTCCCTTTTTCCAAGGGCTTTGTTTTTATACGTACAAATTTCCTTGATTGCAAGCATTATTTTGCCTTGTTTTTCCGAATCTTGCGCGGGGAAAAATCAAAACGCGGAACGATAAGGGCGGGATTTTACGAAACCGAAGTTTTATTCAAAAAAAAACGGAGCCGAAGCCCCGTTTTTCGATTTAAAGAAATCTCAGTTCCGTCTGTCGCCGAAAAAGCGCAGCATGTACAAAAACAGGTTGATGAAGTCCATGTACAAATCCAGCGCGCCGAAAATGGCTTTGGCGTTCGACATTTCCGCGGAATCCGATTCGCTGTACATTTCGCGGGCTTTGAACGTGTCAAAAGCGGTCAATCCCGTGAAAATCAAGACGCCCAGAACGGACACGACGAAATCCAGCGGCGCGCTTCTGACAAAGATGTTGACCACCATCGCGATGATAATGCCGAACAGCCCCATCATCAGAAACGATCCGAACTTGGTCAAATCGCGTTTGGTCGTATAGCCGTACAGGCTCATGCTTAAAAACATGCCCGCGGTAATCAGGAACACGCGCAGAATGCTCAGCCCCGTATACGCCCAGAAAATCGTCGTCATCGACACGCCGAACGCGGCGGAAAAAACAACGAACAGCGTCAGCGCTTTGGCGGCGTTTCCCGTTCTGACGGCAGATCCCATCATAAACACCAAAGCGAACGGCAGCAAAACGGCGACCCAGCCCAGTCCGCTGAGCGTTCCCGTCTGCAGGTTGAAAAACAAAGCGGCAAGCGTCGAATGAGCCAGCCCGTAGCTGACGAACGCGGTCACCAGCAGACCCAGAGTCATATAATTGTAAATTTTGAGCATATATTGCCGCAACCCTTCGTCCACCATGGCGGCGGCGCGGGTAACGACGGTATCCCGTTGATAATCGAAAGACATTGCAAAACCTCCATAAAACAAAGCTTTTCAAATTATATAGCACGGTTTCGGATAAAATTCCAGCTTATCCATTTATTAACTTTTCTGTGATTTGATGAAAGCATGTACAAAGTTCTGTTCGTATGCACCGGTAACATATGCCGCTCTCCGACTGCCGAGGGCGTTTTCCGCCAAATGGTGAAAAACGCGGGTCTGGGGAAGGGCGTGGCGGTGGATTCGGCGGGAATCAGCAGCTGGCACGCGGGGCAATCCCCCGATTCGCGGGCTGTCGAAACGGCTTTGAAAAACGGGGTGGACATCTCGTCCTTGCGCGCAAGGAAAGTTGTTCGGGACGATTTTCAACACTTTGATTTGATTATCGCTCTGGACACGTCCCATCTGCAGGTTCTGGAAAAATTGCGCCGAGAATCGGCGCAAGGCAAGGCGGAACTGAAATTGCTGATGCGTGACTATGCGCCCGAAACAGGATTTACGGATGTCCCCGACCCGTATTACGGCGGTTATGACGGCTTTCAATCGGTGTTCGAGCTGATTCGCGGGGCTTGTGCGAATCTGTTGTCGTCTGTTCGGGAAAAGGTGTAAATGCAGGTTGAAAAGAACCCCTTGTCGGCGAAAATAACGCAAATCGTCGAAAGCGCGACGCACCGTTTGGTTGTGTCTGCGGCGACTTTGGCGGGCGGACGCACGGATGCCAAGCTGGTCGTTTTGTCCGACGGATCGCAAGTCGTCGTCAAACTGCCCAAAGGCAACGGCGACAAACTGGCGATAGAAGGCGCGTCCATCGAGTATTTGAAAAAGCATACTTCCCTGCCGATGCCCGAAGTGTTCTATTCCGACGATTCCGTGCTGGTTCACGAATACATCGTCGCGGACGGCACGCTGACGCCCGATTCGGAACCCGAAACGGCGGAACTGCTTGCCAAATTGCACGAACAGACCGCGCCGCAGTACGGTTTCGACTTTGATACTTTGTACGGGGGCGTGATTCAGCCCAATTCCCGAAACGGCAAGTGGATAGACTTTTTCGCCAAAAACCGTCTGTTGTTCATGGCGCGGCAAGCTCTTGACACGGGATATTTAAGCCCCGAAACAATGGGCAGAATCGAAAAAATGGCGGGGCAGCTGCACCGCTGGCTGGACGAACCGGAAAAGCCGTCCTTGATTCACGGTGACATTTGGTCCAGCAGCGTTTTGTGCCACCACGGGCGCGTCAAAGCGTTCGTCGATCCCGCGATTTGCTTTGCGGATTCGGAATTCGAGTTCGCTTTTTGCGGCGTTCAGGGCTTAAGCAAGCGGTTTTATTCCGTTTACAATGAAATCCGTCCGTTCCGCGCGGGATTTTTCGAAGTGCGGCAAATGATTTACAACCTGTATCCTTTGCTGTTGGACGTTCGTTTGAACAGCGCGGACGCAATCCGCAGGACGGAAGCGATTTTAAAACGGTTCGGAGTTTAAGATGCTTTCCTCCGCCGCGGTCAAAGAGGTTTTTACCCGATTCAAACGCTTGAATCCCGAACCGAAATGCGAACTGAACTATTCGTCGGATTACACGCTGCTGGTCGCGATTGTTTTATCGGCGCAGACGACGGATAAAAACGTCAACAAAGCCACGCCCGCTTTGTTTGCGGTTGCGGACACGCCCGAAAAAATGCTTGCTTTGGGCGAAGAACGGCTGAAGACCTACATCCGTTCCATCGGGCTGTTCAACAACAAAGCCAAAAGCATTATCGCTTTGTCCAAAGACTTGGTTGAAAAATTCGGCGGCAAGATACCGGCGGATTTCGACACTTTGCAAACGCTGGCGGGGGTCGGGCGCAAAACGGCGAATGTGTTTTTGAACACGTTTTACGGATTGCCGACATTCGGCGTCGACACGCACGTTCTAAGGCTGAGCAACCGCATCGGCATTGCGGCGGGAAAAACGCCGCTCGAGGTCGAAAAAAATCTGGAAAAAGCGGTTAAAGGCGTTGTTTCCGACGATGATTTGAAATATGTGGGGCATTGGCTTGTCCTGCACGGACGCTATGTCTGCGCGGCGAAAAAGCCCGCGTGCGGTAATTGCCCGATTGCCGATTTGTGCGAAAAGAACGGGCTGTAAAAAATTTCTGGTCATTTCGGGGAAAATATCTTAAACCTTGTGTCCGTCTTTATTCAAGATTCCAAGGTGAGAATATGACTGACCGCAAAACCCCCGATTTGGGCAACGACCGCATTTTAAAGCTGGTGGCAAGCTTCGGCATTCCCGCTGTTGTCGGATTGATGATTAACGCGTCGTACAACTTTGTCGACCGCATTTTCATCGGCAACGGCGTCGGCGCGCTGGGATTGGCGGGCATTTCGGTGTCGTTTCCGTGCTTTGTCCTGCAAATGGCAATCGGCATGCTGATCGGTGTCGGAGGCAGCGTCAATTTCGCCGTCAGTCTGGGGCAAAGAAAAGTCCCCAAAGCCGAACACGTTTTGGCGAATTCGTTTGTTTTGGTGTTCGGGCTGACCGCTTTGTTCGTCGCGGTGCATTATGCTTTTTTGGAACCGCTGTTAAGGCTGTACGGCACGACCGACGAAATCATGCCGTATGCCAAATCGTACTTGAGCATTACGCTGGCGGGATCGGTTTTCTTTACCGCGTGTGTTACGATGAACAACTTTATCCGCGCGTGCGGATTTCCGAAAATCGCGATGATTACCATGCTTATCGGCGCCGTTACCAACACGGTTTTGGACTGGGTGTTCATTTTCAAATGCGGCTGGGGCATTGCGGGCGGCGCGGCGGCGACCGTCGTCGGGCAGATTTTGTCGTTTGTCTGGGCGGGGTCGTTTTTCTTTTCCAAAAAATGCCCTTATCGTCTGAGAGGACGCTATTTGAAGCCGAATTTGAAAATCGCGGCGATTGTTTGCATGGTCGGCATGGCGCCGTTTTTTATCCAAGTCTGCAACGGATTTGTGCAAACGGTTTTCAACACGACTTTGGTAAAGTACGGCGGCGCGCTGGCGGTTTCCGCCATGGGCATCGCGATGGCGACGAATATGCTGCTGTTTATGCCCGCCATCGGCATTTGCGAAGGCGCGCAACCGATTATCGGCTTTAATCTGGGGGCAAGGAATTACAAGCGCGTTTTGAAAACGTATCGTTTGCTGTTGGAAATCACGACGTTTATTTTCCTGTTCGCATGGGTGGTTTTGCAGCTGGGCGCTCAGCATGTCATCAAATTGTTTGATCCGAACGACGCGGAGCTGATACGCGTCGGATCGAAAGCGTTGAAAACCGTGATTTTGGGATTGCCGTTTGTCGGGTTTCAAATGACGACGACTTATTTCCTGCAAGCGACAAAGTGTCCGAAAATGGCGGCGTTTCTGTCGCTGTGCCGTCAAATGCTGTTTTTGGCGCCGTTTATTGTGATTTTGCCGCGTTATTTCGGCGTGGCGGGCGTGTTTTTTGCTTTGCCGTGTTCGGACTTCATCGCGTTTTTGATTTCGATTCCGATTTACCGTTCTCAAGTGCGAAAATACAAAACCGCCGCGGAGTCTGCCGAAGTATAACGTGACTTTTCCGTTTTTTTGCGTTAAGGTGAAAAAATGTTAAAGTTTCTGTTGTTTGTTTTCTTGGCTTTTCCCGCACGGGCGGCTGTCGTCGAATCGCCCGCTTCCGTCGTGTGCGCTTTACCCGAAAACGAAGAATTGACTTTGCCCGACGTGCTGAGCCTTGCTCTGTGCCGCAATCCGCAAACGGCGCAGGCGTACTTGAGCGCGCTGGCGGCGGCGGAGGATTTGGGAACGGCGCGGGCGGCGTACTATCCGAATCTGGATTTCAAAGCGTCCTTGGATGAAACGGGGGCGAAAATCAAGCCGACAAACGAAAAAACGGATTCGTCGACCGTTTCGGCGGACTTGTCGCTGGGCTGGCTGCTGTATGATTTCGGCGCGCGCAAAGCGTCGGTGGCTCAAGCCGAAAAAGCGCTGGAAATCGCGCTTTACACGCAAACGGACGCCCTGCAGACGCTGTTGTTCGACACGGTCAGGGCTTACTTCGATTTGTTCGCCGCGCGCGCGGAATACGAAAATTCCTTGGCAACGCGGGAATCCGCCAAAGCCGCTTTGGACGCCGCCGCCAAACGCTTTGAATTGGGGGTGGCGGCGTATGCG
>ERZ1026860.655-NODE-655-length-21052-cov-5.821832_pt1 | contig 21052 bp, 19 predicted proteins | sample MGYA00380160_ERZ1026860 | MGnify/ENA primary metagenome ERZ1026860 (study PRJEB33269, sample SAMEA4719796) | human gut metagenome | biome: human-associated habitat; feature: organic feature; material: feces | place: Cameroon | collected 2013-10 ... | reverse complement strand
CGCTGGGCCAGCACATAGGGGTCCACCACGTTGCCCTTGGACTTGGACATCTTGCCGCCGTCCAGCAGCAGCCAGCCATGGCCGTAAACCTTCTTCGGCAGCGGCAGATCCAGTGCCATCAGAATTGCCGGCCACAGAATCGAGTGGAAACGCACAATTTCCTTGCCGATGAAATGAACGTCAGCCGGCCAGAACTTCTCAAAGTCGTTGTACTGTTCGTTCTCATAGCCCAGCGCCGTGATGTAGTTGGTCAGCGCGTCAATCCATACGTATACGACGTGCTTCGGATCAGACAGCACCGGAACACCCCAGTTAAAGCTGGTACGGGATACACAGGTATCTGCCAGACCCGGCTTGATGAAGTTGTTGAGCATCTCATGCGCACGAGAGGACGGCTCCAGCCAATCCGGATGCTCCTCGTACAGCTTGATGATGCGATCCTGATACTTGGAAAGACGGAAGAAATATGCTTCTTCCTCTGCGTCTACAACCTCGCGGCCGCAGTCCGGGCACTTGCCGTCTACCAGCTGTGTCTCGGTCCAGAACGACTCACACGGCTTGCAGTACTTGCCCTTGTACACAGACTTGTAAATATCGCCCTGATTCTTCAGGCGCTCAAAAATCTTCTGTACGGCTTCTTCATGATACGGGTCGGTCGTGCGGATAAAGCGGTCATTGGAAATGTTCATCAGCTTCCACAGATCCTTGACGCCGCTTACAATCTTATCGACAAATTCCTTCGGCGTCACGCCGGCTTCCTTTGCCTTGTCCTCAATCTTCTGACCGTGTTCATCCGTACCGGTCAGGAACATGACATCATAGCCCTTCAGGCGCTTAAAGCGGGCCATGGTATCGGTTGCCACGGTACAGTAGCAATGGCCGATGTGCAGGTTATCAGACGGGTAGTAAATCGGAGTAGTTATATAAAACGGTTTTTTCTCCAACGAAATCGCTCCTTCACTTCATACTATTACTTATTATCATATACCAAAACAGGGCGTATCATCAAGTTATTTTGATAAATTTCCTGTGTTTTACAAAAAAAATTCACCGCGCACACAAAAAAAGACACGGCAGAGCCGTGCTCTGTCGTGCTTTAGGTTGTATCGTCTGTGCTGTTCTCCTGCGGTCTGCGCGAAACGCGGATTTCCACGCCGCGAATGCGGTCGAACAAATGATACAGGGCGAGCAAAAAATACGGGCACACAACGATGAGCAGCAGTCCGCCAAAGACAAGCGAAAGAATCATCCAAAACAGAAAGCTGAGCATCAGATAGAAAAATTCCGTTCGATGTCCGTGGCAGCTGTTGGCCGCCGTGCGCACAGCACGCCAGCAGCTCATGTTCTGCCGCTCTGCCATCAAAGAATAGCCGCACTGATACGGCAGCAGCATCGCCGCATACCAAATGCTCGCAACAATGACAAGCTCCATAAAAATCAAATAACCCGTCGTCGTGGGCAGGACATACTGATACAGCGCCGCGCCCGCCAGACAAATCGCCGCGTATGGAACCAGCCACAAAATCGCGTACAGCAGCTGAATCAGCGCCATCCAAATCGACCGCACGTACAGCCGTATCGACGTAAAGCACAGCAAAATCACAGACGCCTGCACCCGCGCGCCCGCGCGCCGCCATGCACAAAACTGCGTCATGCCGTAATACAGCGGCATCGTGATAAACAGCTGCGCCGCGCCATACGCCGCCAGCGCCTTGGCAAGCTGCTCATAGGTCAGGGTGGCGCGAATCTCCATGCTCGACGTATCAAAGCACACAATGCGCAGCGCGACGGAAATCAAAAACGCCGGTGCCAAAAACAGAAACGCCGCACCGAGTGTGGGCAGCAGCATTTGCATCAAATCCTGTCTGGCAGCGGCCTTGCTGCCATATACATTGTTCAAACGCTGTTTTTTGCTGCCCATGTCATTCTCCCTGTGCGGCGTTTCTTCGTCGTCTTTATTTCTTGTTCAGCAGATATGCACTGCTGTTTACCTTTGTGGTTGTGGTCTTTCCGTTCTCCGTCACGGTCTTATACAGCGAAGCGTACTTATACTTGCCGCTGGTATAGCTCTTGCTGGAGAAAGAAATGGTCTTGTCCGATGTCTTGGTGCCATACAGCTTGACCGTCAGCGTACCGCCGCCGGAGCTTGCAACGACCTTAATCGGATACGGGGTATCATTGACGAACTTAAAGTCCTTGCTGCCCCAATATACCGCAGCATCCTGCGAAATCGGTGTGTACGAAATCTGGAACTGATGGTTGTGGCGCTCGGTTACCTTGAGATCGGCACGCAGTACAGCCATGTACACCGTCGACGATACCTGACAAACACCGCCGCCCAGTCCGTCTACCTCCGAGCCGTTGGAGAAGATAATCGCGGAGCGGTATCCTCTCGATGCGGTTCTCTCACCGACAATATCGTTGTACGAGAATTCTTCGCCCGGATTCAAAATGGTTCCGTCAATCGAATTGCACGCCAGACGAACGTTGGTGGTACGGCCTGCCTGACCGCCGTTGTAGTATGTCGTGGTCGAGCCCAGCACATCACGGAACAGCAGCGGCTCCAGATCTGCCTTGGTGACCTCTGCCTTGGTCAGTTCAACCGGAATGCTGTAGCTCTGCTGGCTTGCATCGCCGATAGCGGAAGAAATGGCACTTTCTTCTACCTTTACGCCGTCAACCGCTTCTTCAATGGTCTTGCCGTCTTTCTTGTTGACGGTTGCGTTCTTTGCCTCTGTGTTGACATCCTTGGCAATGACAGCCGCATCCGGCTTATCCTGATCCTTCTCATAGGTCTCAATGGTATACGGCTCAAGCTCTACGCTTTGCGCCTGTGCCGAAATGTCCTTGACTACCTTGCTCTTGTCAAACTCATTGCCCTTCTTGCCGGTGTCCACAATCAGCTTCTTCTCGTCCTTGTCCACCTTCCAGCTCGGCTGAGTCGGTTCATACGCCAGATCTTCCGCGATTTTATCTACCTGTTTCTCCACTGCGCCGTCCTTCAGCGTAGCGTTCAGCGAAATATCCCGTCCGCCAAACAGGCAGCCCAGCACGGTAGAAACGCGCTGGAAATATCCGCCCTCACGGCCCATCTGATATGCCTGCTGTGCCGAGGTCTGCGCATCAACGGATTCCGCAACATCAGACAGCTTGATCTCGTAGGTCTTTTCCTCTCCGCTGACGGTATCCTTGCCGTTCAGCTCGATGCTCTGCTCCAGCACGCCGTTCTGCACATCGCTGGAAATATAGCTTGCGGCTTGTTCCTGCGTCATGCCGCTGAGCTTGTATTCGTCTGCGACCTTTACGCCCGGAAAAATCTTGCCGTATGTATAGGTGTATACGCTCAGCGCAACGACTGCAACGACAACAACACCTGCGATGACAGCGGTAATGCGCTTGCCCATGCCGCCGCCGGATTTTCTCTCCGCGCGCGGCTTTTTGCCGTTTCCGGAGCCGCCGTCGGTCTGTGCAATCGGCTCAAACGGCTGGGTTTCCTCCTGCGCTGCACGGCGCGGGGGTTCCTTCGGCTGCTCTGCCTCATCATCAATTTTTACCGCTGCAATCTTCATCGTCTTGTCGTCCGATGCATCTGCCGCAGCTTCCGGCTTCTCCGGTGCGGCTGTTTCCGGCTCTACAACATCGCCGCCGGTTACATTGACCGGAATTGCCGTTTCCCAATTGCCGTCCTTTGTCTTTTTCTTCATCTCAAAGGCCGCTGCATTGTCTGCGTCCTCTTTGCTGACGATGGGAAAACCCTTGGTGCTTTCTCCTACACCGTTCTGTTCTGGAGTTGCCCCAGACTGCTTCTTATCATCCATGCAGTTTTATAACCTCCTGCCTATCTTTTCAATCAATCTTTCCCGTATACGAAATTATTTCTGTTTCCGGCGCACGGCCGGACTATGAACCTATCATAGTGCATTGCACAGCAAAATGCAATTACAATTCCGAAACAATTCCATGTCGTTTTGATTACTTCTGGATAGCGGCGAGAATCTTTATGCGTTATACGTTGAAACGGAACTCTACGATATCGCCGTCACGCATGACATATTCCTTGCCTTCCGAGCGAACGAGACCCTTTTCTTTTGCTGCAACAAGCGAGCCGCAAGCCATCAAATCATCAAAGGAAACAACCTCTGCACGGATAAAGCCGCGCTCAAAGTCGGTATGAATTTTGCCGGCAGCCTGCGGTGCCTTCGTGCCCTTCTTGATGGTCCATGCACGCACTTCCTTCGGGCCTGCGGTCAGGAAGCTCATCAGACCGAGCAGGTCGTAGCAGACACGAATCAAACGATCCAGACCCGATTCCTCCAGACCCAGCTCGGACAGGAACAGTTCCTTCTCGTCGTCCTCCAGGCTGGCAATGTCCTGTTCCATCTGCGCACAGATCGGCAGTACCATCGAGCCTTCATCCTCCGCAATCTTGCGAACCGCTGCCAGACGCGCATTTTCGGTCTCATCGCCGGTGAAGCCGTTCTCGTCCACGTTTGCCGCATAGATAACCGGCTTAGAGGTCAGCAGATCGACGGTATCAATCAGTTCCTTCTGCTCCTCAAATTCCGCGAAGGTGCGTGCGGTGTTGCCGCCCTCCAGATGATCGTACAGGCGCTGGAACACTTCGATTTCCGCATTGTACTTTTTGTCGCCCTTTGCGAGCTTCTTGGAACGCTCGATGCGGCGCTCCAGCAGCTCCATATCCGACATAATCAGCTCCAGATTGATGGTCTCAATGTCGCGCTGCGGGTCAATGCTGCCCTCAACATGAATGATGTTCGGGTTGTCAAAGCAGCGAACGACATGCACGATGGCATCCACTTCGCGGATATGAGACAGGAACTTGTTGCCCAAGCCTTCGCCCTTGGAAGCACCGCGCACCAGACCGGCAATGTCAACAAATTCTACAACAGCCGGAATGGTCTTGGGCGGCTGATACATTTCGCTCAGCTTATCCAGACGTTCATCCGGCACGCTTACCATACCGACATTCGGGTCGATGGTGCAGAACGGATAATTCGCCGACTCCGCGCCGGCATTCGTGATGGCATTGAACAGGGTGCTCTTTCCCACGTTCGGCAGTCCGACAATACCAATTTTCATGTGTTACGCTCCTTTAATCTATCCTGCGGGATGATTTGGTCACCCCGGTTATTTTTTACATACTTTTATAGTATACACCTGTTTGCATCTTCTGACAAGCATCCTTGTGTAGTCAGTGTAACGGAATTCTCCCCTGATTTTCCGCCGAATTTTGGAATATGTCTGTGTGTACTTTTTGTGAAAAGCATTCTATAATAAACAGGAACAAAGATTACAATTCCGTTACACATTCTTTATATACCCATTGATTTTGGAGGAATCGCAATGCCTGCGCTTGTCTCTCATTTTATGTTTGCAGACTCTGCCCTGCACGATGCCCAGCCCTATCTTGTCAAAGCCATTGAAGCGGCGCCGCTCGCTTTTCGCTGGGGCGCGCAAGGGCCGGACATCTTATTTTTTCACCGCCCACTGACAGAAACCAATATCAACCGCATCGGTCACCGGATGCACGAGGAGCGCACCGGCCGCATGTTTCAGGCGCTGACCGACGAATGTGCGCGCAGCCACACACCGGAAGCAACGGCGTATCTGCTCGGCTATTGCTGCCACTACATTCTCGACCGCACCGCCCATCCGTTTGTGACATACATCGCCAATTACCGCATCGACCCGCTGTATCCGCAGCTGTCGCTGTCCGCTCAGCACAATCTGTGCGAGGCAGAGCTTGACCGCGCCCTGATTGCAGCCGCACACGGCGGAAATCCGGCGGATTATCCGGCGCATATGATTCTGTCGTATGACAACAAGACGGCAACTATCATCGGAACCATCCTATCACGCGCCATTTGGAACGTCTACGGAACCCGCGTGCCTGTTTCCGCAGTCAAAGCGTCGATGCGTTCGATGATTCATGTGCAGCACATGCTGCACGACCGCTCCGGACGCAGACACTCGGTTTTATCATGGCTGGAACACCGTCTGCATATTTCCGGAGATTTTTCCAGCTTAATCCGCCCGCTGACGCCGCTGGATACAGACTGCACCAACCGCAGCCACCAGCCTTGGATTGATGCTTCGACACCGCATCTGCGCCGCTATACGGATTACTTCCAGATTCTCAACAGCGCGCAGCGTCCGGCCGCCCATCTCATGGAATCCTGCTATGACGCCGTACAAACCGGCAAGCCGCTGCCCAAACATGCATTTGCACTCAACTACATGGGAATCCCCGAAAGATAACATGTTTTCACACAAAAAGGCTGTTTTTCAGACGAAAAACAGCCTTTTTCTTTATGCTTCTTGTGGTTGTTCCGGTTGCTCCGGCTGTTCCTGCTTCGGCGGAAGCGGCGCAATGCGCAGCGCACGAGCCAAAACCACCAGCAGATACACACCGGCGAGCAAGTATATTCCCGCGCGGAATGTCGTCGAGATGCCGAAGTAGCGCAGAATGCCCAGATCGGAATTGGCACGCAGCTTCCACACCAGCAGACCGCCTGCGTTGGTCAGCGCCAGATAAACAGCGGCGCCTGCGGAAACAAAAAATCGCGGCGCGCATCCCGTGGAAAACAGGAATCCGCTCATGCTGTAGAATGCCAGCATGACAGCGACAATCAAAACCAACTGATAGGTGTAATCGGACAGCACCGGATTGGCGCTGTTGTCATGATACACCATAATGAGATCCAAGCATCCCCAGAACATCGGGATAACGGTATACCAGCCGGTCTTTTTGGACACCGCTTTGTTATTACCCGCCGCGAGCAGCAGCAGGCCGATGCCGGTGAGCAATCCAAGTGCCCATGTGATGCCGGTTGCGCAGACAATGACCATGCTCGGCGCAATGAGCTGGTCGCCCATAATCGTCGATTCTTCCAACAGCTGTCCCGGCAAATACACCAATCCCAAAACCGCTACCACTGCCATGCCGATGCCAAGCAGCATGCACAGCGCGCGGCTGACACCGGAGCAATGGGAAAACAGCTGTTCATAGGCATACTCCTGCCCGCCATACCATGTGCGGCACAGCACAGCGGACACGACAACAAATCCAACCGTCAGCACCAGCAGGGCGGTTGCCGGCACATAGCCGGCAACCGGAAGCCCTGATTCACCCTCATAGCCATACAGCAGGCTCATGCCGCGCAGCACTGCGCCGCACACACCCGCAATCAATACAAGAAACAGATAACCCTTATGTTGTTTCATGCAGCGTTTCGCCTACCCTTTTATTTTTACTCATTGCGGCCGCAGCACTTTTTGTACTTCTTGCCGCTGCCGCACGGGCACGGATCATTTCTGCCCGGCTTTTTGATTGCCTTGCGCGGCGTGTTGGACACGCTTTCTTCGCCCTCCGCGCCGGACGCGCCGGTCTCGCGTGCAACCTGTTCGCGCTTCGGCTCTTCGCCGTGTACGCGGACGCGTGCCGTATACATCATGCGAACGGTATCTTCGCGGATGAGTGCAATCATCTGATCGTACATATCCGAGCCTTCGCGCTTGTATTCCACAACCGGATCGCGCTGTGCATATGCACGCAGGCGGACACCGTTTCTCAGCTCTGTCATCGCGTCGATGTGTTCCATCCACTTTTCATCTACATTGCGCAGCAGAATGACGCGCTCCAGCTCACGCATGATATTCGGCGTGACATCCTCTTCCTTCGCCTGATATACCGCATGGGCAATGTCGCGAATTTCTTCGATGAGAGCCTCCGGCGCCATATCATCCAGTTCCTCATTGGTAAACTGCAGATCCTCCGGCGTCAGGAACAGTCCCAAGAAGTGCTTGCGGATGTCCTCCACATCGCCCGGCTCCAGATACGTCTTTTCGCCGAGTACGCCGTGCACGGTTGTCTCGATGACGCTGTCAATCATGCTCAAAATGGATTCCTTCAGGTCAGCGCCGTCCAGAACATCCTGACGCTGCTTGTAAATGACTTCGCGCTGGGTATTGAGCACGTCATCATACTGCAGAACGTTTTTACGAATCTGGAAGTTTCTCGACTCGACCTTCTTCTGTGCACTCTCAATGGCACCGGACAGCATTTTCTGGTCAATCGGCGTGTCATCGTCCATGCCCATCTTATCCAGCATGCCCATGACGCGCTCGGAACCAAACAGGCGCATCAAATCATCTTCCATGGAAATATAGAAGCTGGACTCACCCGGGTCACCCTGACGGCCGGCACGGCCGCGCAGCTGGTTGTCAATGCGGCGGGATTCATGCCGCTCCGTGCCCAGAATATACAAACCGCCGGCAGCGCGCACACGCTCGCCCTCTTCATCAGTCTGCTTCTTAAATTCTGTCAGATGGCGCTGATATTCTTCGCGCGCACGCAGAATTTCCTCGTCCTCGGTCTCTGCATAGCCGGTAGCTTCCGTGATAACGGCTTCATCAAAGCCTGCCTTGCGCAGAGCGGCAACTGCCATATTTTCCGCATTGCCGCCGAGCACGATATCCGTACCACGGCCAGCCATGTTGGTGGCAATCGTAACTGCGCCCAGACGGCCTGCCTGTGCGACAATCTCCGCCTCCTGCTCATGGAACTTTGCGTTCAGGACATTGTGCGCAATGCCTTCCTTCTTGAGCAGCTTGGACAGCAGCTCACTCTTTTCGATGGATACTGTACCGACCAGAATCGGCTGACCCTTGGCGTGGCACTCCTGAATTTTTGCAATCGCTGCACGGAATTTGCCCGCTTCGGTGCGGTATACGGCATCGGAATTGTCTTTTCGTGCAATCGGCTTGTTGGTCGGAATCTCGATGACGTCCAGCTTATAAATCTCGCGGAACTCATCTTCCTCGGTCAGTGCCGTACCGGTCATACCCGACAGCTTGCCGTACATGCGGAAGTAGTTCTGGAACGTAATCGTTGCCAGCGTCTTGCTCTCGCGCTGTACCTTGACATGCTCCTTTGCCTCAATCGCCTGATGCAGACCCTCGTTGTAGCGTCTGCCGAACATCAGACGGCCGGTGTTTTCATCGACAATGATAATCTCGCCGTCGCGGATGACATAGTCAACATCCAGCTTCATAATGCCGTGCGCACGCAGCGCCTGATTGATGTGATGCGCCAGCGTCGCGTTTTCCGGATCCGCCAGATTGTCTACGCCGAAATACTGCTCCGCCTTTTTCTGACCAATCGGCGTCAGCACGGCGGTCTTTGCCTTTTCGTCAACGACATAGTCTGCGCGCAGCTGTTCGAGAATCTGACGATCCTCGTCCGTCATCGGCTTTGCCTTTTCCGGATTTTCCTTGCGCTCCTCTTCTTCCAAGCGCAGGCGATCGCCCTCTGCTTCCAAATCCAGCTTGTCATCGGTCTCCTTGATGCGGTAGCACTTGAGGCGATTGACAAAGCTCTCTGCGCGCTCATACATATCGGTAGACTTATCGCCCTGACCGGAGATAATCAGCGGGGTACGCGCCTCATCAATCAAGATGGAGTCCACCTCATCGACGATGGCAAAGAAATGTCCGCGCTGTACCATGCGGTTTTTGTAAATCGCCATGTTGTCACGCAGATAGTCAAAACCAAACTCGTTGTTTGTGCCGTAGGTAATATCTGCATCGTACATCGGCTTGCGCTGATCCGGCGGAACGGCATGAACAACCAATCCAACCGTCAAGCCGAGGAAGCGGTAAACCTTGCCCATCCACTCACTATCTCGTTTTGCCAGATAGTCGTTGACGGTGACAATGTGCACGCCCTTGCCCGCAATGGCATTCAGATATGCCGGCAGCGTTGCCACGAGCGTTTTGCCTTCACCGGTTTTCATTTCCGCAATACGGCCCTGATGCAGCACAATGCCGCCGATGACCTGTACGCGGTAATGGCGCATGCCGAGCACGCGCCAAGCAGCCTCTCGCATGGTGGCAAATGCTTCCGGCAGCAGATCATCCAGCGTCTCGCCTTCCTGATAGCGCTTTCTGAATTCGTCGGTCTTTCCGCGCAGCTGCGCGTCTGTCAGCTTCTTGTATTCCTCCTCCAGCGCATCGACCTTGTCCGCAATCGGACGGATGCGCTTGAGCTCATGGTCACTGTGTGTGCCAAAAATCTTGTCTAAAAACCCCATGAATCAAGTTCCTCTCTAAAATCAGACCGGAAAAGTTTGCCCTTGCGCACTCGTCCGGCCATTCACTTTGCATTATAACACAAATCCATTGTAAGAAAAACTAAATTTTTGTGAATAAACCGTATTTTGTTCCATAACACAAAAAATTCTTTACTTCTCCCCCCGCTTTCACTATAATATAGAGTTAAGAACATATGATTTTTTATTTGTGAGGAGAATTTACTTTGGCACTCATTGAATTTGAAGAATACCGCCAGAAGCTGCACGATCTCAAGCCTGCCATTGAAGAACTTGGTCAGGCGTACAATCTCGAGCACGCTGCGGAAGAGGTAGAAGAACTGGAAAACCGCGCCTCCGAGCCGGGCTTCTGGGACGACACGGAAAAGTCTCAGAAAATCCTGCAGCGCACCAAGGCGCTCAAGGACAAGATTGAAGGCTATCACAACCTGTGCGGCCAGCAGGAGGATCTGCTGACGCTGTGCGACCTCGCCATCGAGATGGATGATGACTCCATGATTGACGAGCTGCGCGAGGGCTTTGACGCGCTGAACGATGAGCTGGAGCGCCGCAAGCTGGCTACGCTGCTGCTCGGCGAGTACGATGCAAACAATGCGATTCTTTCGTTCCATGCCGGTGCAGGCGGAACCGAAGCACAAGACTGGTGCGACATGCTGTATCGCATGTACACCCGCTGGGCGGAACGCCACGGCTTCAGCTATAAGATTCTGGACTATCTGGAAGGCGATGACGCCGGTTTGAAGTCCGCTTCTATTTTGATTGAAGGCGAAAACGCATACGGCTTCCTCAAGAGTGAATCCGGCGTACACCGTCTGGTTCGTATCTCTCCGTTTGACTCGTCCGGCCGCCGCCACACCTCGTTCTCCGCAGTTGAGGTCATGCCGGAAATCGACGACGACACGGAAGTTGATATCCGTCCGGAAGAAATTGACATGCAGGTGTTCCGTTCCTCCGGTGCAGGCGGTCAGCACATCAACAAGACCTCGTCCGCCGTTCGTCTGACACATAAGCCGACCGGCATCGTTGTCAGCTGCCAGACCGAGCGAAGCCAGTTCCAGAACCGCGACAACTGTATGAAGATGCTGCGCGCAAAGCTGGTTGAAATCAAGGAGCGCGAGCACTTGGACAAAATTTCCGACATCAAGGGCGATCAGAAGAAGATCGAATGGGGCAGCCAGATTCGCTCCTACGTCTTTATGCCGTACACGCTGGCCAAGGACACCCGCACCGGATTTGAAAACAGCAACATCGACGCAGTCATGGACGGCGATATTGACGGCTTTATCACAGCATATCTGACTGCACAGGCTACCGGCGAGCTCAAAACCAAGTAACCGTGAATAAAAGACAGATTGTAAGCATTGCCCTGTGTTTTGTCTGTGCCGCCATCATCGGCATCTGCTGTATGGCGGGCATCAGCAAGTGGCGTGCATACCAAGCGGAAGTAAAGCGTCAGCAGCAGCTTGCGCAATATACCGAGGATTTGACCGACGCCCTGAACGAGCTGTATCACATAGAAACCGATTTGTTTCAGGACATCGCCAAGCAGCAGGCAAGCGGCATCGACAACCGCACCATTTTGCAGTCCATGCTCGATGCTGCGACTGCACCCATCGACGCACTCGCTCGTGTCCAAGCACCGGACGAGCTTGCCGATGCACAGGCGCACTTCAAAAAAGCGGCTTCATCCTACCACACCATGGCGGACACGCTCAACGACATGCTGGGCGACCCCTCTGTGACGGATGCCGACCTGCGCGACGCACTCATTGACATGCTGCCGGATGCGGTATCTGCTTTTGACGAAGTCAAAGCAGGCATCACGGTTTTGGCGGAGAACTCCGACATCACGCTTCCTGACAGCGCAAAACAGTTGGAAACTGCACTGGATTCTTTTTCAGGAGACAGTTTGCGCTCTATTTTAACAACGCAGCCGTAATGATTTCCCCCTTCTCCGAACGGAGAAGGGGATTTGTGTTTCTGCACAATTTTCCCGCTGTTATTTTGTGTATATCAATCATAATTTCACTGCTATTTTGTAACATTTTACCAAGTTGTTCAGGATAACAACGGACAAATCTACCAAAGCATTTTTCTTTGTCAAAACCGCCTATTGCATCTGCGGAAGAAATGTGCGAAACTATTCGTGCACCAAAAAAGGGGTGTATGGAAGGACAATTCCATATCTCAATGATATTTCACATTTCTTCTAAAGGAGAAGATTCATAATGACTACTGCTACGTTTGATTTTATGGCTCCGGCCACCGGCAAATGCGTTCCGATTGAAGCTGTTCACCACAGCCTGAGCGACCGCACCCTCGGCGAAGGCATCGCCATTTTCCCGAACAACAACACGGTTGTCGCTCCGTGCAACGGCGTTATCACCCGCGTTTCCGACCATGCTGTCACCCTGTTCGACAGCGAGCATGACATTGAGCTGCTGCTCACCGCTGACATGGACGCACAGCACCATGATTTTCAGCTGCACGTCAAAGCTGGTCAGACGGTAACCACCGGCACCGAGCTGTTTTCCTGCGACGTCGCTGCCATCAAGGCACAGGGCGGCTATGTAGATTTTTCCTGCATCGTAACCAACCTGCCGATTGAGGAAGTTTCCGTTTGCGCTGGAGATGTAGAGACCGGCAAGACCCGCATGTTCTCCTGCTCCTGCCCGATGGTATAAGCGCGTATAAATCGCAATCGTTTCGCAAATAATACAGGCACATCAGTCCATGGCTGATGTGCCTTTTGTTATCCCCGCAGAAAGGAAGTTGCCTATGCAGGAACGCACCAAATGTCTGATTATCGGCACCTGTGCCGGAGCTGCGAACGGCTTTTTCGGCGCTGGCGGCGGGTTGTTTCTCGTTCCTCTGTTCACCGCTTGGCTCGGCATGGAGCAGAAGCAAGCGTTTGCCACCTCTGTCGCGGTTATTTTTCCGCTGTCTGCGGTCAGCGTCTTGATTTATTTGCACAGCGGCAGTCTCCCTCTGCGATTTTCTGCGCCGTATCTGCTCGGCGGCGTGCTTGGCGGAATGTTTTCCGGTCTGTTGTTTTCCCGCGTATCCGTGCCGCTGCTGCGCAAAGCCTTTGCTTTGCTGCTGCTCTGGGGCGGCGTGCGCGCCGTGCTGCTGTTATGACGGCGGTTTTCATCGGTGCGGCAACCGGCATTTTGTCGGGTTTTGGCATCGGCGGCGGTTCGCTGCTCATTTTATGGCTGACCATGGTGCAGCAGCTGCCGCAGTACACCGCCGCAGGCATCAATTTATTATATTTTCTGTGCTGTGCGCCCGCAGCACTGATTTCTCATATCCGGCATCATTTGATTGAGAAGAAAATTGCGCTGTGGTGTATCTTGGCGGGATGTCTCGCCTCGCCGGCAGCTTCTCTGCTCGCAGGTCTGCTCCCCATGCATTGGCTGCGCCGCGGATTTGGCATCTTGCTGCTTATTCTCGGCTTTCGTGAGTTGTTTTCGCGCACGCCCAAACAGTAGCATTTTTCGCGCATGCGTGCTATACTGAAACTATTCTTTCAAAATGGGGATGATTTTATGAACCAATCACAACTGCCCGGTATTGATATTTTGCTCATGATTGCCGTTGTCGCTGTGCTGATTGGCATTGTTTTCTACACACGCCGACCGCCAAAAATCCGCGTCGGAAAAAGCAATATCACCGCACAGGACTCCGCCTCGATTCTCAAGCTGTTTGCAGATGACACCAAATCGTTTGACTTTCGCGTGAAGGAAGATGCCGCACAGGTTACGGTTGCTCTCCACACCTGCACCAACCGCAAATGGGCAGAGCCGGTATCTCTTGCCGATTTTACGGATTTGGAATCCGGCAAATACCGCCTGATTATTCGCCGCGTCGGCACGATTATTGACATTTATCTGTGCAGCAATGCGGATTATACCCGCGTCGTACATATCACATCGTCCATCGCACCGGAGCATCTTGACGCGCTGTCCGAATGCAGGGCCATCGGGCAATTCGAGCTTTCCGACTGCAAAGCCGCCATCGGTGACGACAGCAGAACGCCGCTCTGGGTTCTGCTCGGCAGAAAACAGGGAACGCTGACCGTGACGCAGGATTATCAGCACTCCGGCGGCACAACCGGCTTTGCGATTATTCTTCAGTTTCGATAAAAAAGAGCCGCTCGCGCGGCTCTTTTATTCTGTTTGTTCCAACGCTTCCAGCATCAGAGAAATTCCTCGCTCCACCAATTCCAACTGTTTCGGGGAAATATGCCGTAATTTCTCTGTGAGATGATCCACAGCATTTTCGCCTTCTTTTCCCATCAACAAAAAATCACTGGATATATGCAATACTTGGCACAATTTAATAATCGTCGGCAAGGACGCACCCACTACACCGCGTTCTAAATCTGAAATATATTGAACGGATACATCAATCCGTTCTGCTAAATTTTCCTGTGTATATCGCATGGTTTCTCTGGCGGTTTTAACACGACTGCCAATCTGAATATTCAGCTCTTTCTTCGCCTTCATCGCAATTACCGCCTTTCTTACTTTAAACCGCTTATCCAGAAAAAAGAATTGATTTAATTTTAGTCCTGCCCTATCAGACAAAACAGCTTCAATATAAAAGAGCCGCTCACGCGGCTCTTTTTCTTTTCTGCTATTTGTTCAGCTTACAGCGCTGTCAGGTTCTTCAGCGAAATATCCATCGCCGGAGAAGCGTAGGTCAGCGCACCGGAGGATACGAAATCCACGCCGATATCTGCAATTTCCAGCAGGCGCTCTGCGGTAACGTTGCCGGAGCACTCGGTCTTTGCGCGGCCGTCAATAATCTTGACCGCCTTGCGCATGGTCTCGTTGTCCATGTTATCCAGCATGATAACGTCTGCGCCGCATGCAGCAGCTTCGGTTACCTGCTCCAGTGTCTCACACTCTACCTCAACCTGCGTGACAAACGATACATACTCTCGTGCCATCTGCACTGCCTTGGTGATAGAACCTGCTGCGCAAATGTGATTGTCCTTCATCATGACACAATCAGACAGATTGTAGCGGTGGTTGGTTGCGCCGCCGCAGCGTACTGCGTACTTTTCAAAGATACGCAGACCCGGTGTTGTCTTTCTGGTATCGAGCAGCGTGGTGTGCTTGCCTTCCAGAATCTTCACCATCTTATTGGTGTTGGTCGCAATGCCGCTCATGCGCTGCAGGAAGTTGAGTGCGGTGCGCTCACCGGTCAGCAGCGTGCGAATGTCTGCATAAATGACACCAATCAGCTGACCCTTCTTGACTTCGTCGCCGTCAGCATAGGTTGTTTCAAAATGAGCTTCCTCTTCCAGAATCTCAAATACACGTGCAAATACATCCAGACCGCAAATAATACCATCCTGCTTGCAAATCAGCTCCGCCTTGCCCAGCTGCGGCTGGCGCATAATGGCGTTGGTGCTGACGTCTTCGCTGGTTACATCCTCGCGCAGGGCGTTGATGATGGTCGGGTCCATATTAAGCATCATGGTCGAGCCACTGATCATAGAATGCTTCATCCTTTCTCTTAATAGCTTTCAGAACCTCTGTGCGGTTCTTCTCGTCGATATCCGCATAAAATGCCGGATCAAATGGAATTTCATCTGTCGGCATCGGCTTGCCAGCCTCTACCGTCTCTGCAATGTGATTGGCTGCACGCTCTGCAAATACCAAGCTCTCCAGCAAGGAATTGCTTGCCAGACGGTTTCTGCCGTGTACGCCGTTGCAGCTGGTCTCACCGGCCGCATACAGACCGTCCATCGAGGTCTCGCTGTCCGAATTTACCTTGATGCCGCCCATGAAATAGTGCTGGCCAGGTGTAACCGGAATCGGCTCCTTGGTCATGTCGTAGCCTTCCTCCAAACACTGACGATAGATGTTCGGGAAACGGTTGCGGACAAAGTCCGGATCCAGATGGGTGACAGACAGCTCTACATACGGACGGCCGTCCTTCTCCATCTGCTTGCAGATTGCCTGCGATACAACATCACGCGGCAGCAGCTCATTGACAAAGCGTTCGCCGTCCTTGTTGTACAGATATGCACCCTCACCGCGTACAGATTCGGAAATCAGGAAGCTTCTTCCCGGCTTGGTGGTGTACAGCGTGGTCGGATGAATCTGAATATAATTGATATGCTCCACTTCAATGTGATGGCGCATGGCGATTGCCAGAGCGTCACCGGTAATATGGCGATAGTTTGTAGAGAACTGGAACAGACCGCCGATACCGCCGGTTGCCAAAACAACCGCCTGTGTGCGGACTTCTTCCAGTGTACCGTCTGCGTTTCGGATAATACCGCCCTTGCAGACATTTGCCTTCTCATCACAGATGATATCTACCAGCGTGGTATTCTCACGGATGGTAATGTTTTTGCGCTCTCTTGCGCGAGCCAGCAGCTTGCTGGTGATTTCCTGTCCGGTCAGATCTTCGTGGAACAGAATGCGGTTCTCGGAATGTGCGCCCTCACGGGTGAATTCGAAATTGCCGTTCTCATCGCGCTGAAAGTCCACGCCGTAATCAACCAGTTCCTGCGCAATATGCTGCGAGGAACGAATCATGATGTCCACGGATTCTTTGTTGTTCTCGTAATGACCAGCCTTCATCGTGTCCTCGAAATAGCTGTCATAATCATCGTCATCCAGCAGCATGCACATGCCGCCCTGTGCGAGGAACGAGTCTGCCTGATCGGCCTCAGACTTGGTGATGACCAGCACCTTGTATTTTTCGGGCAGCTGCAATGCGTTAAACAATCCGGCAGCACCGGTACCGACAACCAAAATGTCAGCGGTTTCCATGTTTCGCTCCCCCTTACTTTCTTTCGATATTCGTGAGCACGACCATGTGCTCCGTCAGATGTTTCATTTCCAGTTTTCTCCCTATTGACATGCGGTCTGCACCGCACAAACTTTTTACACTTCAGTATACCATACTGAAATGCATCCTGCAAGGCAGTTTCCCGCCTTGCACGGACACTTTTTGAAATTTTTCACATTTCATTATGCATTTTCCAAAACCGGCGGTGCCGGATTGAAGTCCGGACGATGCTTTGGATTCATCAGATATTCCTCTACCTTGTCCATTGTCGGTGCAGAAAAATATGCTGCGCCGCGCTTGGTAACAGACAATGCCGAAGCATACGTTGCATATTTCAGTGCAACCTCCGGATCTTTCCCGTACAGATATGCCGCCAGGAAGTAGCCTTCAAACACATCGCCGGCAGCTGTGGAATCTACGACAGGAACCTTCAGCGAAGCCTGATACATCTGGCGTGTACCGTTCTTGTAAAATGCGCCCTGCGAACCAAGCGTAAACAGGAACTGCGAATTCGGATACATCTCTGCAAGACGAATCAGAATATCTCCCGGCTGTACATAGCTTGTCATCGAGCGGCCCTCAATCTCATTGAGGCAGAACATTGAGATTTTGGTCAAATCGCTGCGCAGCAATTCGCGCGTACATGGCGACGGATTGAGAACGATAAACATCTTTTTCTCATATGCCGCGTCAATGGCGTACTGCAAGCAGGAAATCTCATTCTGCAAAACGAGCACGTCACCTTCTCCGTACTGCGCCAGCACATCATCAATGTATGCTTCATCAATGGTTCGATTGGCGCCGCCGTAAATCATGATGGCATTCTGACCGATTTCATCTACCTGAATAATGGCATGACCGGTGCGGCCTTCTACCACACGTACCGGAGAGATATCAATGCACAGCTGCTCCTTGAGCTTGTCCAACATTTCCTGTCCATCCGATCCAATCTGACCGGCGAGCTGTACCTCCAGACCGGCGCGAGCCAGCGTGACAGCCTGATTCAATCCCTTTCCGCCCGGGAACACTTCCATGTGGGAAGCGCCCTGTGTTTCCTTCGGGGTCGTAATATGTCCAACATAATAGTTATAATCAATATTGATAGAACCCAAAACCAGTATTTTCATTGTTATCCGCCCTCCATTTTTTCAATTGTATCATGCTGTACAGCATGTGGATGCAGTTTACTAATATTATAAGATGTTTCTAAGTGAAGCACAAGAGTTTCCGCATCGTTTTCCTTCGGATATTTTCATCACGGCGAATTTTGCAAAAATCTGCGACAGATTTTTCAATATTTTAAGCAAATATTCTTGACTTTCCGGACATAAAACGATATGATAAAGAATACTGAAACGAAAGGATGATCGGAGCCATGGCTGTACAAAAAAAAGGCACAAAGCAAATAACCGCCAACAAAAAAGCCAGACACGATTATTTCGTTGAGGAGGCTTATGAATGCGGCATTGAGCTGTTCGGCACAGAGGTCAAGTCGATTCGTCAGGGCACGGTAAGCCTGAAGGATTCGTACTGCATCTTCCGCGACGGCGAAATCTTTGTCAAGGGCATGCACGTCAGCCCGTATGAGATGGGAAACATCTTCAACAAAGACCCGCTGCGCGAGCGCAAGCTGCTGATGCACAAAAAGGAAATCATGACGCTGTTCGGCAAGACCAAGCAGCAGGGATATTCTCTGATTCCGCTGTCTTTGTACTTTAAGAACGCGCGCGTCAAGGTTGAGCTGGGCTTGTGCAAGGGCAAAAAGCTGTACGACAAGCGCGAAGCCGCTGCACAGCGCGACGCCAAGCGCGAAATCGAGCGCGCAATGAAGGCGCGCAGATAATCCTCTCTTTTCGTTCAGTACGAACTATCCGGGGACGTACCGGTTTCGACGGGGGCGTGGAATCTGGGATAGCGGGCCGCAGTGAGAATCTGCGTTAAAAGTCTCAAATGTCTAAATTTAACTGACAACAATTATTCTTTACAGGCAGCCTAATTAGGCGTGCCCGTTCTGCCTGAGAGTATCGCGGCTCGGGACAGAGCGTCATTTAGCGGTGAACGTGCGGCGGGTAAGCTTTGCCCCGCCCATGCATGATGAAGCTACCAACCCTGTAAGCCTGTCATTTGGCGTGCAGCAGCGGGAATTCCAATCAAATGACTGCGCCCGGAGAAGTCCTTGAGGAAGTACCTTCGGACAGGGGTTCGACTCCCCTCGTCTCCACCATACAATCTATCTTGTAAAGCAAAAACTGCGGCTTGCGCCGCAGTTTTTGTTTTTTAATACTTGATAATGTCCACAAACGGGATGCCCAGCCCGCCGGAGTAGAAGTACACCGGAATGCGGTCTCCGACGGAAAGTTTGTTGAAATCTTCTTCAGAGACAGCCAACTCATAGTCTGTTCCGTGAACATCAACTACGATATCATACGAATCTTCGGTTTCATATACGTCTGTAATCTTGCACACGTATTTTTCGGCAGGCTCTCCGCTGTCCAGCAGATAGTTTACCTCACCAACACTGCCAAACGCAAAAATCAGGCAGTAAATTACAGCCGCAATCCTGACGTTATTGGCCTTTGTACGGTCACGGATAAGAAAAATGATTGATAGAATGATGCCGAAAATGGCAGAAAAGACAATCAGCTTGGTATACGACAAATAGTTGACGTCAAACAGTGCTCGGAAACACAAAGCAATGACCGGAGATCCAAAGGCAATCTGCATAGACACCATAGATAAGCCGCTGTTTTCCGATGTGGTAAACCATGGCGTAAAATACAGCGGCTTGCACACGCAGAGAAGAAAACAAATCAGTGCAAACACGAAGCAGGCGCCGACCCAAACATCATATGGATCGCAGATGACAAACGTTCCGATCATGAGCAAAGCACCCAAGACCGTACAGATACCGCCGATGATTTTACACTTGCGCAGGGTTTCTGGGTTCTGCTCCGCAGAAAGAGCCTGTTCTCGTTCTGTATTTTGGGATTCCTGCTGTTCTTTTGCCAATTCCTTATCGGATTTTGGCGGATAAACAGCAGAAACATCGGACAAGAAGTCCATCACCTGCTGTTCCGCTGGCTTTTCCAGCACAATAAACCGCTGTACCTTTCCTTCATATGTAAAGTGGAAGGAACCACAGTTTTCCAGCTGTGTCGATGCGCTGAGCTTGCGTGACAGCCGACAGCTGGAGATGTCCTGTTTGCGATACAGCTTGTCTTTTTTGGCTACCTCTATGTGGTCAGCATCCGGCGTCTGCGCGAGAAGCAGTTCTGTATCAATGCCGAATGTCTCGTTGCCGAGATAGCGGAAGTAATACACCTCACCGCAGTCATATACCATATAAATGCGGTCACTTGGAAATCCCATGAGCATCAGACTGGACAGCTCACCCTCCGGCGGATAATCCAGTTCGGACACCTCTTCCTGCTCGGTGTCCTCTACCATGTCGTGTTCGTTCATAATATCCTCCTGATAAGTTTTGTAACAAAGATTATACAGGAGGAGTTATATTCTGTCAAATAAAAAAGAAACTGCCGCAGAGCAGTTTCTTTTTTTGGGAATATCCGAACTTATCGCTCTCGATACCGCCACTGAAAGTTTGTATGCTCCCACTATAGCAGAAAGACACAGAAACGTCAACAAATGCACACACAACTTAAGAATTCTTAAGAAATGCACCTGTGCAAAAAAGAATCCGTATGCGCGCGGGCACACGGATTCTTTGCGTCTGTTTACTTGTGCGTGTCCGGCTGCTTCTGCTTGCCGTTGTACTTCTGCGTTGCGGCAGGCACACCGTTTGCAATCAGCTCAGACACCGCGAGCACAGCGCGTTCCACCGCGTCGTTCATCGCGGGAAGCTCTTCCTCCGTGACGTTGGACAGCACCCAATCCGCCAAATCATAATCCGGATGCGGCTTGGCGCCGACGCCGACCTTGATGCGCGGGAACTGCTCCGAGCCCATCATGGTGATGATGCTCTTGACGCCGTTTTGCCCGCCGGCAGAGCCTTTCGGACGAATGCGCAGGGCGCCGACGGGAAGCGAAATGTCATCAAAAATGACGAGGACATGCTCAACCTTACAAATTTAAAGCTCAGCTTCACCAGC
>ERZ1026860.651-NODE-651-length-21188-cov-13.832253_pt1 | contig 21188 bp, 13 predicted proteins | sample MGYA00380160_ERZ1026860 | MGnify/ENA primary metagenome ERZ1026860 (study PRJEB33269, sample SAMEA4719796) | human gut metagenome | biome: human-associated habitat; feature: organic feature; material: feces | place: Cameroon | collected 2013-10 ... | reverse complement strand
TTTCTCTTTCCCCCGGTAGAACCGGGGGTTTACTTCCACGCATAAATGCACCAATAAAAAACATTTCGCAGAAGGGATTATTCTGCGAATAGGCAGAGGTTTTTATGGAACGAAAGTATAATGGCGGGTTGACGAGGGAACAGTTCCTCTTTTTTGAAACTAAAATTTTGGCAGAGCTGCTGACACAGGGCTATTCTCAAACAGAGGCTATAGATAGAATTGTCGCAGAAAATCTTTTTCAGTTTCCAACGGAAAGAATGATAAAGACGATTGCAAATGCCTGTCTGAGAAGATTGAATTTGCTTGAGAGCGATGAGCTGATCCGATGCTTGGCAAGGTCATCGTCCGATGTCGGAAAGCAGATAAATTTATATGCCATGGCTCGGCAAAACGGAATTGTTTACGATTTTTTGGTGACGGTTGTCGGTGAAAAATATCAGACCCTGGATTTTTCGTTTTCAAGAACAGATATTGACAAATTTATGCTTCGCTTACAAGAGCAAAACGACGCCGTGGCAAAGTGGAGCGACGGCACGATTCAAAAGATCAAGCAGGTTTTAAGAAAATGTCTCGTTGAATGTGATTATCTGGACTCGGTTAATTCGGATAAACTGAACCCGGTTTATTTATATCCTGAGTTGGAAAATGCAATCAGAGCAAACGGTGATACTGCACTACTTCCGGCATTTAATTATTTTGAGTAAAGGTGAATGACGATGAAAAACAAAAATGATTTTAACAGAGTAGTCGAACGCTTATCAGATGAACGATTTTTAGGCAACAGGGGATTGTCAAATGAAGTCGGACTTCATGTTTATTGCTATTCACCGAAAGATGAGCGAATGATTATGAGCTTTTTTGACAGATTGGTTGAAGATAAAAATCAGCCGTTTCATCTGATCAAATGCGATTTATATAAGACACTTCTTTCTATTTTTGAGGACAAGCGTATTCTTGACCGAATTCCGAAACAGGAGGAGCAGAGAGGAAAGCAATTCCTTTTGCAGCAGCTTCAAAAGATTGCTACGCCGGAGGCTTTTGTTGAACGAATGAAATATGAGCCGCATGAATTCGGTGATGTACTGCTCATTACCGGCGTCGGGGCTGTTTTTCCCTATATGAGGTCTCACAAAATTTTGGACAACATTCAGCACGTTTTTTCGGATATACCCGTGGTTATGCTTTATCCCGGTGAATACAACGGGCAGGAGCTTACATTATTCGGACAATTTCTTGACGGTAATTACTATAGAGCATTCAATTTGCTTTGATTTGGAGGAATATAAATGAAATTACAGCAGATTTATAAATCGGATATAAACAGAAATATTAACGGCGTTATTCAGGTCGATCAGGACGACAGCGAGGTCGTAAAGCAGGAGCTTTCGGAATACATCATCACCAAAGAGCTTCGCAGTCATTATAATGCATTTTTTAACAATTACGAAAAGTCGTTTGATTTCCGGACAAATAAAATCGGTGTTTGGATATCGGGCTTTTTCGGAAGCGGTAAATCGCACTTTCTAAAAATGCTCTCGTATTTGCTTTCCAACAGGGTTGTTGACGGAAAGACGGCATTTGAATATTTTAAAGACAAGTTTGACGATCCTATGTTTCTTGCGCAGATCGAGCGTTGTATTTCCGTACCGACCGAAACGATACTTTTCAATGTTGACAAGAAAAGCGGAATAAATAAGGACAAGACCGCAATTTTGAAGGTTTTTGCAAAGGTTTTTTATCAGCATATGGGCTTTGAGGGAAATGATCTCAAGGTAGCTAAGCTTGAGCAATTTATCACAAACTCCGGCAAAATGGATGAGTTCGCCGCCAAGTTTGAGGAAGTCAACGGCGGAACATGGCTTGACTCGAGAGATTCGTACATATTCTTTGAAGATGACATAGTTGAATGTCTTGTCGATGTTCTCGGCATGAGCGAAACTGCGGCACGAAACTGGTTTAACGGTACCGAAACGGCTGATATCAGCATTGATCAGCTTGTTGCCGAGATAAAAAGCTATATCGACAGCAAGGGCAAGGATAATCGGCTTATTTTTATGGTCGATGAAATAGGACAGTTCATCGGCTCTGACAGTGATTTAATGCTCAACCTTCAAAGCATAGTTGAGGAAATCGGTTCAAAATGCAGCGGCAGAGTATGGGTAATGGTTACAAGCCAGGAGGCAATCGACTCTGTTACAAAAATTGCCGGCGATGATTTTTCAAAAATTCAGGGACGGTTTGATACAAGGCTCAGCTTGTCATCATCGTCTGTTGACGAGGTTATCAAGAAGCGTATTCTTGAGAAGAACGACGCCGCAAAAGAAATGCTCAAGATGAATTATGAAAAGAACAGCGGCGTATTAAAAAATCTCTTCACGTTCAATTCTCCATATAAAATGGATTTGAAGGGCTATTCGGGCGAAAACGAATTTGTTGAAACCTATCCGTTTGTTCCGTATCAGTTCAAACTGATGCAAAATGTATTTTTGCAGGTGCGCAGGCACGGCAACGCAGGAAAGAGCATGTCGGGCGGCGAGCGTTCCATGCTTTCGGGATTCCAGGAGGCGGCGCAAAGCTTAGCGGATAAGGACGAAAATTCGTTTGTTTCATTCAACCTTTTCTATGATACGCTGAACACCTTCCTTGAGAGCTCCATAAGGAGGGTAATTGACCGTTGCCGCAGAGCTGCGGAGAATAACGATGGGATTGAGCTGTACGATGTCGAGGTGCTGAAGCTTCTTTATCTTATTCGCTATGTTGATGAAGAGATCAAAGCGAATATTGATAACATCACAACCTTGATGGTTGACAGAATTGACGCAGACAAAATCAATATGAGGCAGAATATCCGTGAGTCACTGGATAGGCTTCTGCGTCAGAATTATATTGCAAGAAACGGCGATACATATTCATTCCTGACCGATGATGAGCAGGATATCGCACGTGAAATAAATCAGATAAACATTGAAGGCTCGGCGGTTGTGCGTGAGATTGCAAATGTTGCTTTCGGCAGTATTTTTATGATGAAAAAATTCCGCCTTAACAACAACGATTTTGCTTTCGATCAGATGGTTGACGACCTTTGCATCGGCGTGCCCGGAAATCCGATAAAGCTTCGTTTGGTGACCGATGTGAACGACAATTATCGCAATTCCGAGCAAAATTGGATAATGAAATCGAATGTCGATAACGAGGCGATCGTTGTTATGTCGGATAAATATCCGTATTATAACGAGATTGAAAGCGCAATGAAGATCCGCAGATTTGCGAAAAGCCGAAACATTTCGCTTCTTCCGGAAACGATTCAGTCGATTATCCGCGGCAGAACTCAGCAGGCGGCGGTGTTCGAGTCGAGGGCAAAGGATTATATTACCAAGGCGATTGAAGAAGCGACATTCTATGTTGACGGCGAAAGGCTCGGTAATCTCGCAGGAAGTGCAAAGGACAAGCTTGAGAAAGCGATGAAATACCTTGTTGAGGGCGTGTACGAAAAGCTTCACCTTGTTCGCAAAAGTGCCGAGTCCGATGCTGATATTCTCGCTATTCTCAATAACGATCAGCTCTCTTTCGGTACGGAGAATTACAATCTCGAAGCCATTGTTGAGGTTGAGCAGTTTATGGATCTTCAGTATTCAAAGCTCAGAACAGTGACAATGGGCGATATTCAGCGCAGATTCCAGGGCGTTCCTTACGGGTGGAGAGAGATTGATATTGCCACACTGGTTGCCGAGCTTGTTGTTGCGCAGAAAATTACGGTCAATTATGCAGGCAACACCGTCCAGCCGAGCGACAGAAGTATGCCGGATTATCTTCGCAGAAAGTCGGAGATAGACAAGACAGTCATCAGACGCAGAATAACTCCGCCTGAGAAGCTGATGAAGCAGGCGAGGGATATTCTCCGTGAATATTTTAATGTGATGGATGTTCCGAGTGATGAGGACAGGCTTATTGAATTCATCATCGACTCGTTCACTAAAGAGGAAGACGATTATTCAAGGCTTCTTTCGGAGAAATACAGAACCGAGCTCTATCCGGACAAGGCTATTGTCGAAAACGGATTGAAGCTTTGTAATGACGTACTTTCGCAGAAAAAAGATAATATCGCTTTGCTGAAAAGGCTTGTTCAAAGAGAGGACGATCTGCTCGACCAGAGCGAGGATATGGTTGACGTCAACTCGTTTTTTAAGAATCAGCAGAGTGTTTTTGACATGGCTAACGGAGTTCTCGGAGCGTTGCAGAGCGAAAAGGATTATTTCCAGGCAAACGACACGATGCAAAAAGAGCTTTCGACCGTGTCCGAAATTTTGAAGCTTGCGAAACCGTATAAAAGAATAAGCGAGCTTCCGGGCTTGATTCAGTCATTGCAGTCGGCATACGACGAAATGTTGAATGGCAAAAGAGAAGAGGTCTATGCCGAAATTCAGTCGGCAATGGGCGAAATTCACCAAACGGCAAATGTTGAGCGGGGCGATATTGTTGAAAGAGCAGATTCGGCTTTTGCACAAAAAAAGCAAGCTGCGGCAAACGCAAAAACGCTCACTCAGCTTGACGCAATGATTATTCAGTTGTCAAATCTTCGTCAGCAGTATCTCAGGGCACTGATGGTTGAAAAAACGCCGCAGAGCAAAACCGTAACGGTAGGCAGAGGCACGCTTTGCTACACGGGCACCTTGAAAAATGAAAATGATATCGACGAATATCTTGCCGAGGTCAAGACCAAGCTCATGAATATTCTCGAAGGTAATGACGCAGTTCATATTATTTAGTGATTAGCGGACAGTGATCAGTGATTGCATTTTAACCAATTACAATGATCACGAAAACGAGAAGCCGACCTTGGGTCGATGTAGGCATCGACCTCTACGGATTGTTCGTTAATTTCACCAAATCGTAGGGTGCGATGCCCACATCGCACCGAGAAAATCTGATGAATATTGCCTAAAGCAGGAGCCTCCCCTTACAATAAGGGTAGGCTTGGAGAGTCTTAGTAATTTGTTTGGAAAACAGTAAATTTATATGCTGAATAACTTTAACCACTAACAACCAAAAAAGTGAGGAAGTTTGTAATGGATAAAAATGCTATAAAAAAGTTTGCGATACAGTCGAGAGTGGAGCTTATTAAAGCGGTCAGGCAGAAGGCTTTTGAATATAAAATCGAGGAGCAGAGCGACAACGACGATTCGAACGTGACCGCAGGCGGAAGGTTGCTGACCGATGCGGAGCAAAAACAGCGTGCGTCGCTGATTTCGCAGATTCGTCAAAAGGGTTATGAGCAGGTGATGGAGGAGGTTGCCTATACATGGTTCAATCGCTTTATCGCCCTGCGCTATATGGAGGTCAATAATTTTCTGCCGTCGAGAGTGCGAGTTTTCAGCGACAAAGACGACGAATTTAATCCCCAAATTCTAAAAGAAGCGATGACGATCGAGTTTGACGGGATCGACAAAGAAAAGATATGTGATTTTATCGAGAAGCAGGATAATGAGAATTTGTATAAGTATCTCATCATCACGCAGTGCAACGCACTCGGCGAATGTCTGCCGGGAATGTTTGAAAAAATCGAGGATTACACGGAGCTTTTGTTCCCGAATAATCTTTTGAAGCCCGGCAACATGCTTGAAAGAATGGTTAACGATATTCCGACAGAGGATTGGGAAGACGCCGTTCAGATAATCGGCTGGATGTATCAATATTATAATGTCGAGCTTAAGGACGATACATTTGCGAAGCTGAAAAAGAATATCAAAATCAGCAAGGAGAGAATTCCGGCGGCAACGCAGCTTTTCACTCCCGATTGGATAGTTCGCTATATGGTTGAAAACAGCCTTGGCAGAATTTATATTGACAAGCGCAAGAACGAGGGCGTCTATGCGGACGGTCGTGGCTTGGACGAAATGACTTGGCATGAAGCGGAGTCCGAGCGTATTAAAGCGGAAAAAGAGATTGCCGAAAAAATGGGCTGGAAATATTATTTGCCCGAAGCCGAGCAGGAGCCGGAGGTCAGAGAGCAGCTCAATAAAATAAGCGCCGAAGCGTCGGAGAATTATGACATAACAAAAATTAAGGTTCTTGACCCCTGTATGGGATCGGGACATATTCTCGTTTACGCTTTTGATGTGCTTATGCAGATGTACGTCGAGTTCGGCTATTCCGAGAGAGAAGCGGCAAAGAGCATTGTTGAAAACAATCTTTACGGACTTGATATTGATAACCGTGCAGGACAGCTTGCTTATTTTGCCGTAATGATGAAGGCGAGAAAATATAATCGCAGGATTTTGAACGTCGAGACGAAGCCAAATGTTATGGCGATTCAGGAGAGCAATTCTATCAATCCCGACTATCTTTCGCTTTTCGGCGATTTGGAGAGCAAGGCTCGTGAGCTTCTTGAAAACATGAAGGACGCAAAAGATCTCGGAAGCATTATTCGTGTCAAGCTGACTGTTGAAAAACTGACGGAGCTTAAAAATAAGGCGGAAGAAATCGAGAACAGCTTTTATGATAATTTCTTTGATAAGGCAAGGCAGTCGGGAATCGCAACGGAATTTATTCCGCTGATTGAGCAGGCAATAATACTTGCACAAAAATATGAGGTCGTCGTCACCAATCCACCGTATATGGGCGCAAGCGGAATGAACGACAAACTCGCTAAATATGTAAAGAAAAATTTCCCGGACAGTAAGAGTGATATAAGCACAGTTTGTATGGAATGTGTTACAAATCTATGTGATGAAGATGGCTACTGGACAATGATAAACATTCCTGTTTGGATGTTTTTGTCTAGTTATGAAAAACTGCGAAAGAAGTTGCTGGATAGGCAAACTATTATCAATATGGTACATCCGGGACGAGGTATTTTTGGCTCTGACTTTGGAACGACAACTTTTGTTTATCAAAAAAAAATAATTAATGGATATAAAGGCAATTATCGCCGCCTGTTTGATAATCAAGGTGAGGTAGAAAGTGTTGAAGCAAGAAAACAAGCTTTTCTGGCTGGAAAGGGGCAATTTACTGCCAATCAGGACAACTTCTCAAAAATCCCCGGTTTGCCCGTAGCGTATTGGGTGAGTGAAGCAATGCTGAAAGTATTTGATAAAGCTATACCATATTACAAAGTTGCTGATCCTCGTAGAGGTACAGTTACGGGAGATGATAACAGGTTTTTGCGGCATTGGTTTGAAGTGGATAGATGTAAATTTACGATGACAAATCGAAGTGCTAAAAAATGGATACCAATGAACAAAGGTGGAGAGTTTAGACGCTGGTACGGGAATAATGATTACATTGTAAACTGGGAAAACGATGGATATGAAATAAAAAACTTCAAGGATGATAAAGGCAAACTACGTTCTCGACCACAGAATACCAGCTATTTTTTTAAAGAAGGTGTTACATGGACGTATATTTCCTCTTATCAAAAAAGCTTTCGATATTATCCAAACGGTTTTGGATTTGCTGGTGGTGGCCCGGGCTTATTTCCTCATGAAAGAAAATGGCTTGAGTATATGCTTGGCTATTGTAACTCAAAGGTATATTTTGAAATAATGAAAATGATGGGAGCAATGACTATTTCGCTTGAAAGCGGTGAAATTGAAAAGTCACCAATTATTCTATGTGAAAATAATAATGAAATTTGCAAAGAAAATGTTCAGGGGTGTATCTCTCTTTCTCTTGCAGACTGGGATTCTTACGAAATCTCATGGGATTTCAAGAAAAATCCGTTAGTGTGAGGTGAATGTTGAATGGGGAATAAAAAAGATTATCATGAGTGTCTGTCAACACCATTTGAAACCGGTATTAGAAATTTTACTTCTGTAGCAAAATATTTTTTATACTATGCACCCAATATAGACAGTGCGCAATCAACCGGTAAAATTTCGGAAGACCGTGCTGAATTTTTAATTAAGGCTATGCTTGATAGCAACGGATTATCAAAAAGGGCTAAGATTCTTAAAAAAATTCAACCGAGATCATGGAAATGTTATGGACTTGATAACGATTGTATAGATTTTGAAAAGCCCTGTATAGTAATTGACAAATATGGATTAGAAACAGATTTTCAAGCTGTGATTCGACATTTGCGCAATGCGCTTGCACATGGATATATCTATGTTTGGAAGAAAAAGAAAAAGGGAAATTATGTCTTTTTTGTTGACTTCGACCCCAAAAAGAATAAAATTACGGCAAAAATATTGATTTCAATGAAAATTCTGGAGGATTGGAAAGCCTTAATTGAAAATGAAATTGCACTTGGCGAATAACTAAGAAAGTCCGATGAAATTGCTTTCGGTGCAGAAAAAGTTTCTTGCCTCCCCTGTAGGGTAGCCGAGAGTTTAGTGTTCAGTAATTAGTGATTTGAATAATTTGACGGTAACGGTGTGTTGTAATTAATTTAAAGGAGAAGAAAGATATGAATTTTGAATTTTTGAAAGGTCTTTGCGGATTGGGATGTGTCTATAGAAATTGCAGTAACGCTGAAAAACTTGCTGTGACCATGCCTGTGCAGAGCATGTTCACAGCACGTAAAAGTGCAGAACAGCTTGCAAAATTTATTTACTTGGCTGCACACAATGAACAAATGGAGTCCATGAATTTTATTGATATTTTAAATGATCCTGTTGTTTGCGATTTTATTCACAACAGAAAGGTTATGAGTGCTTTTCACTATATCCGTAAAAGCGGAAATCATGCAGTTCACAGCGATGATGATGAAACATCGGAAGATTCCGTTTCGTTACTTAGAAATCTTCATTATGTTGCTGGTGAAACCGCCTGTATGTTAGGTTTGGTAAAAAGCTATCCGAAATTTGATAAACAAATTGATCCTTTCCCGGAAGCAGAATTTGTACCGATTGATGATGTTGACGATATTGCTCGAAAAATGTTCCTTGAGTATGTTGAAAAATATAATGCTCAGGCGGAGCGTGATAGCTACTATCAGCATAACATAGACAACCTGTTGAAAGACTTTGAATCTATTCTATCTCCGGTTCATTTTGTTCCGGGCGATGTTGACTTAAACGAGGTGCTTGAGTTTAAAAATAAACCTGCAAATGCGAGCTCTTTAAAACCTATTCAGGATTATTATGGATTTTTGGCTATGCGTGCAATAAGAAAAATCAGAGGTGAATTGTACGGTGAACTTGAAGGAAGAAATTTAGAGTTTACCGGGGAACTTACCATATATGGTGAGAACGGATATACAACCTCTGATTTGGGTGAGTTTATATATGGCATATTACGAGATTTGCCTTCGGCAGACGGATTTAAAATCGTAACAAAATATTGTGGACCTTCTATAGCACCCTGGTTTGAGGTGAATCAAAAGGAGCGCAAAGAAGGATTTTCTTCAGAAATAGCCGAGATCGGAAAAACGGAAAATCTCACTTACATGATTTATGAGTTTTTACATAATCACGGTGAAGGCTGGATTGGCAAATTTGAAAACGGCAAATGGATGAAATTGGATGAGCATTACACAGCTGATATTCTGGATAGAGATTTTGGGAAAAACTGGTGGTGTTTGAACCTTGATTTAAATGTCGACTTTGACCGTAAAAATCATCCGGATATTGTTGATGCACTTCATGATTGTGTTCGTAAATACATTCCTGAAGATCAAATGGAATATTGCGAAGAATCTTGGAATGACGGCAATTCCGTTGTCCTTTGCAATTCTATTCAATGGTGTCCGAGAAAACTCCGCACTGTTCAGGACTTTTTGGACGAAGTGAATGAAATATTAAAGCCGGTTATAAATCAATGCGACGGTTGCGGACGAGGCAACTGGTTTATCACAGAGCCTCCTTTTGCTATTGCTGCATGGGACTGGACGGATCATGGATTTAAAATTAAAGGAACTATGTTTTAAATCAGCACCAAGAAGATTTCAGCTTAATCTGTCATTTTTCTTTATCCCCTCCGTCGTCAAGGACGACACCTCCCCTTGCAACAAGGGGAGGCTTGGCAGGTTTCCGCTGAAGCAGTCCATTCTAACAACCAAAAAAGAAAGGATGATAAAATGTCAAAACTGATTTCGGATAAATACAAGGCATGGCAGGCGGAATGTGAGGAAAGATTCTTACAGCTGAAAAAGAACGAGGAAGAGCTGAACAGAATTTTTATCGACATTTACGGCTTGCAGGACGAGCTCACGCCCGATGTTGCCGACAAGGATATCACGGTCCACAGGGTGTATGACACAAAGGACGATGTGCCCGATTCGATGAAGGGCAGCAACTATGTCCGAACAATGCGTGATGAGATCGTCTCGCTTATTTCCTATGCCGTCGGCTGTATGTTCGGCCGTTACTCTCTCGATGTGGACGGACTTGCCTATGCCGGAGGTGAGTGGGACGCCGGCAAGTATAAAACTTATATCCCGGATAGTGATAATATCATACCTATCTGTGATGATGATTACTTTGATGACGATATGACAGACCGCTTTGTAAAATGGGTTGAAACCGTCTATGGAAGTGACACGCTTGAACAAAATCTTCAATTCATTGCCGACGCTCTCGGCGGAAAGGGCTCTGCCCGTGAGACGATACGCAAATATTTTATAAGCGTTTTTTATTCCGACCACATTAAAACATATCAAAAACGCCCGATTTATTGGCTCTTTGACAGCGGCAAAAAGAACGGCTTCAAGGCACTCATTTATATGCATCGCTATCAGCCCGATCTGCTCGCCCGTATGCGAACGGATTACGTCCATGAACAGCAGGAAAGATATCGCACTCAGCTTTCGATTCTTGAGGAAAACGTGCAGTCCGCCGAGCCTTCGGAAAGGGTCAAGCTGAATAAGCAAATTTCAAAGCTCAGAGATCAGGCACTTGAAATTCAAAAATTCGAGGAGAAAATACATCACCTTGCCGATCAGATGATTTCAATTGACCTTGACGACGGCGTAAAGGTGAACTATGCAAAATTTCAGGATGTTTTGCAGAAAATCAAATAAGATTTTTTGCAGAAAATAAAAATTCAAAGGAGAAAAAACTATGAATGCAGAAGAAACAAAATCACTTATCCCCTATGCCGAGGCAGCAGAAAAAAAGTGGTTTCTAAACCGCAAGCCGGCAAAACCTGTGAAAGAGGTAAATGTAAGATTCACCAACGGAAAGTCGTATCGATATTTATCAAAAGTCGAATGTACTCCCGATGACGTGCTTACAATCGACTACGGCGGAGCAACAAGCTATTGCATGGGTCAGGCCGAAAAAGTAGGTGGAATTGAGCACCTGAAGCCTCTTTCCGCAATAAGAACGTTGTTCGTTTTTTCAACCGATCCCGGCAAAAGAGAGATCAAAAGGAATGTCAGTGCTTACAAAGCCATGGACTCGAAGAAACTTATCACCGATTACGATTCGTATGCATGCCGTATAGTTGACCGTTATATAGCAAAAGTTTTGGACTCGATCACGGTTCTTGCTTTCCCCGAATTTGTTGACGATGAGGCAATCGCAGAAGCAAGGAAATATTTGGAAACGAAGCGCTTTCTTCCCGCTGAGCTTATTAGAGAGAATCAAACTAGAAATCTTGACATCGTCTTTCCCGGATACTATCCGGGATGGCTTGAGGATTTCAAGTCGTTGAATTTTTGGAATAAAGACTTCGTCAAAAAAATCTTTTTCATGCATATGAAAGCTATAATTGCTATAAAATCGGATTTTTTGATTACGATAGAACAATCGGAGATTTGTATGAAAAAGACCCGGAATTCTTGGAGGCATTCAATGAGCTGGTTTATCGCTCGGCACTTTCAATACTCATCAGAGGCGGATTTGTCAATCTCTTGGAAGCCGCTCTCACGGCAGAAATGCCGATTGACGCTTACTATGATAAGCTGATTGACTATGCAAATGAAATCGGTTCGACCTACTGCTGCAAGGTTTTGAAAGAAGCGAGAAAATAAAAGAAATCGTTAACGCAGACTGAAATTAACTAAAAGGGACAAGGCTATGGATATTAAAAAAATACTGGAAGATAGGTTCAATGCGGAGCTTGAGGATTTTTATGACAGAAGAATAATTTTTTGGCAGGATCCCGAAAAGGAGTTTTCGGATTTTGTCGACGAATTAAGTTTTGACAATGCGAAAATTCTGAGGCTCACGGAGTCAAACAACTTTGCCGCAAAAAAATTGCTTCTCAATGACGATACACAAAGCAATTATCTTGTTTATAACCCGATTTCTTACTCGGATATTCGTGATAATTGGCTGCTCGATATTGAGCTTTACAGCGAGGAGTTTCGTGCGGATCTGCTTTCGATCCGTATGCAGGAGCTTAATATGCCTGCCGCGGCTCCGCTTCGCAAAGCGATGAAAACTTACACAAAGTTCTTTGAAAATAAAGACCGTGTCGCAAAGCTTATGGCGTTTAAGAGCGACTACAACACCGTCGGTCAGCTGCATATTGATATCCTTGCCGTCCTCTCGGGAACAAGCATCAACACGGCTTCGGGCGTGATTCGGACCGTGTTGATGAGCGGACTCGATATTGAAAATAACGAAGCGATAGCGAACATAAAAAGGTTCGGCAGTGAAGATGCTTTTTGGGAGCTTGTGAACCGTTATACCGGCTATAGCCGTGATGAGAGCGCATCGCTTGTTCCGCTGGCGTCGCATATTTTGCTGACGGCTCTTTCGGTCACGATGAAACCGTCCTGCCTGCACGGGTTGGATAAGTATATTTCCGAGCCGCACCGTCAGCTTTGTTATTCGCTTGTGAATGAATGGATACATTCCGAGGATGACGACAAGCTTTATGAAATCGCCCGAGTCGTTGAAGAACGGCATAATCTCGAGAGACTCTTTGACAGCTTTGAACTTGCCGATTTGATGAACAGCGAGTGCTTCCCGTGCATTAACGAGTGCATTCTCAGAAGATATATGTCCGAAATTTCCGACAGTATTATCAAGGCGGAGGATATAATGTCGGCGGTCGAAAAGCGACGGACGCTTAAATGGTACAAGCGTGTCAGATATTATTTTGACGGCTTATTGCAGGTCGCTTTGATGCAGCAATTCTATCAGAACAACAGCGAAAGTTTCTATATTGCGGAATATTCGACGTTTTGGAAGGAATATACGGGCAAATTTTATAAGATGGATTATTACTACCGTCAGTTCCACACGTCGTTCGGAAAGAGCTTGAAGGAGTCAACAACCGTCCTTGAGGATCTTTATAAAAACGTTGCGGATTATGTAGAAAATCTTTATAAAAACTGGTTCCTGTCCTCGCTCGAAAAGCAATGGATGAGCCTGATAAAAGAACCGATGAGCAAATGCTCCGAGCTTGTCGGAATTCCGCAGCAATCGAATTTTTACAGAGACCGCGTTAAGCCTATTGCGTCATCCGGAAGCAGGGTATATGTAATAATTTCCGATGCGCTGAGGTATGAGGTTGCCGCAGAGCTTGCCGATAAGCTGATAAAAGAAACCAAGGGCACTGCGAAATTTTCCGCTGTGCAATCTGTTTTTCCGTCGGCGACAAAATTCGGCATGGCTGCACTTCTGCCGCATAAAGAGCTGCAGCTCACAGACGACATGAAGGTTTTATGTGACGGCGAGCGTACGGACTCAACAGCCGACAGAGAAAAAATTCTTAAAGCAGGAAGCTCGGGCAATGTTGCCTTGACGTATAATTCATTTTTAAAAATGAAGCAGGCAGAACGCCGCTCAAAGGTAAGCGGTGCCGAGACGGTTTATATTTATCATAATGCCATTGATGCCACAGGAGATAAGCAAATAACCGAGGATCAGGTTTTTGAATCGTGCGAGCAGACGGTTTCGGAAATAAAAAATCTTGTCCGACTGATCGTAAACGATTTGAGCGGTTCAAATATTTTAATTACGGCAGATCACGGCTTTATCTACTCATACAAGCCTTTGAACGAATACGATAAGCTCGATAAACTCAGTGTTTCCGGCAATATACTTGAATTTGACCGCAGATATATAATTGCCGACAGCGAATGCTCGGCGGATCAAATGCTCAGCGTTTCAATGAGCAGCTTAGAGAGTGAAACCGTCGGACTGACGCCTTTTGAAAATATAAGAATTAAAAAGTCGGGCGGCGGACAGAATTATGTTCACGGCGGCGTTTCGCTGCAGGAATGTGTTGTTCCCGTCATTGAATTTAAAAATATGAGGTCAACATCAAAGAATTTTGTTGATGTCAAAAAGGCAGAGCTTCAACTGATAAGTCAGAGCCGCAAGGTGTCTAACAGTATTTTCTCGTTGGATTTTTATCAGACGCAGGCGGTCGGCGGAAAAATCGCCCCGAATACTTATGAAATATTCATGGCAGATTCAATGGGCAAGCCCGTTTCGGACAGCAAGATGATTATTGCCGATAAGACGAGCAGTAACGGTTCGGAACGCCTTTTCAGAACGAGATTTACGCTCAAAAGCTTTGAGTTTAAAAAGATCGATACATACTATTTGACCGTTGTGGAAAAAGACAGCGGAAATGTAGCCGAAAAGATTGAATTTACAATTGATATCGCATTTGTAAATGACTTTGATTTCTGATTATAGGAGGATAAAAATGACAGAGCTTGATATGAAATTTCTGGAGAATTTTCCGGGAAAGGTTGTCAGAAAGGATCTCACCTCATTGATGAAAAAAGGTGCAAATGTCCCGACCTATGTTTTAGAGTATCTTTTGGGAATGTATTGTGCCACGGACGATGAGGAGGCAATAGAAATCGGTCTGAGCAAAATAAAAAGAATCCTCAGCGAGAATTATGTTCGCCCGGATCAGAGCGAATACGTTAAGTCGAAAATAAAGGAGAACGGTCAGTACACGATTATTGATAAAATTACTGTCGTTTTCGATGACCGTGAGGATAAATATGTTGCACGTTTTACAAATCTCAGAATGGATCCGTTTGAGGTGTCGTCAGATCTCGTAATACATAACGAAAAACTCCTTGTCGGCGGAATTTGGTGCATATTGAAGATTGAGTATGTCGGTCTTGAACGTGAGAGGGAAGAGAACGAACAGGAAACGTTTGAAGAAGATATTTTCGGCAATCACAAGAAAAAGAAGAAGATAAAGAAAAAGAAATCGAAATACGATTCGCCATTTGAAATCGCTTCGCTTAAACCCATTCAGATGCCGAATCTTGATCTTGATGAGATTAAGCTGGCACGCTCTAACTTCACCAAGGAAGAATGGATGACATTGCTTCTTCGCAGTGCGGGATATGAGCCGGAGGAGCTGACCGAGAAAGAGAAGCTGCACTATCTCCTTAGATTTGTGCCGTTCATTCAGAAAAATTATAACCTTGTTGAGCTCGGTCCCCGAGGAACGGGTAAATCTCATGCTTACAGCGAACTTTCGCCGTATTCAATTCTCATGAGCAGCGGCACAACGACGGTTTCAAATATGTTCTACAACATGGCTTCGCACAGAGTAGGTCTTGTAGGAAACTGGGATTGTATTGCTTTTGACGAGGTCGCGGGCATTACACAGGCATCTGCCGATATGGTTCAGATCATGAAGAACTATATGGCAAACGGAAGCTTTGCGAGAGGTGCGGACTCAATAAGCTCCGATGCGTCGATAGCCTTTGAGGGAAATACATTCAGAAGCGTTGCCGATATGATGCGTACGACAAATCTGTTTGAACCATTCCCCGAGGCATTCAATAACGATTCAGCGTTTTTCGACAGAATTCACGCTTACCTGCCGGGTTGGGAAACTCCGAAGCTGAGGTCAAGTCTTTTTACCAAGAGATACGGCTTGATTTCGGATTGCTTCTCTGAATTTTGTCATGCTATGCGAAAATATGATTTTACAAATTCTTTCAGCCAATATTTTGAGCTGAACAATCAATTTAACACACGAGATACCATTGCTGTCGGAAGAACTTTTTCAGGTATAGCTAAGCTGATTTATCCCGATGAAAATATGACGAAGGAAGAAACACGAGAGATTCTTGAATACGCAATTGAATGTCGCCGCAGGGTCAAGGAGCAGCTCAGAAAAATGACTCCGGGTGAATTCAGCGATGTAAATCTCGGCTATATTGACAACGATACGGGTGAAGAATTTGTAGTGTTGCTTCCCGAAACAGCGAACGGCACTCTTATTTTTGAAGGTATTGAAGCCCCAGGCTACGTTTACGGCGTCGGACGCTCCGTTGGCGATGTCCTCGGTATTTACAGGCTTGAAAATAAGCTGATTGACGGTACGGGTGTGTTCAGCTTTAAAAATGTTGAAGGCCTTGCCCGTGCGCCCAAGAGCGTTAAGGACAGTATAACTGCGGCATTTAATTACTTCGGCGAAAACTACAAGAAGATTATTTCCGGTGCATATGAAAACTTTGATTACAGCCTGTATTTCAACGACTTACAGAGCAGGGGAGTCAGCGACGAAATATCAGTCGCCGAGGTTGTCGGCCTTTTCTCGGGGCTTGCAAACCGTCCCGTACTGCCGTCATTGGTTATCTGCGGCAGAGTTGTTATGTCAGGCAGTATGATGCCGATTACATCCGAGCTTGACGAAATTTTTGTTGCCGCCATAAACGCAGGTGCCAAAAGAATAATGCTTCCGTCGGAGAGCTCGAAGAAATATGAAAAGCTCAAGCCCGAGCTGAAAAATGCAATTTCGGCAATTTTTTATTCCACCCCGTTGGATGCAGCAAAAAAAGCACTGGGAGTTGACTGATTATGACCGAATTCAAGTGTATCAACTGCGGCGAAATAAAAGACAGCGAAAATATTTGCAGTTGCCCGAAGTGCGGCTACCGAATGTTTGAACTCCCATATGAACGCAGAGAAAAAATTATAGAGGAAATCAAAAGATTTATTTCCGCACTTGAGGTGACGGAGATTAAAAGAGATGATCTGGATTTTGAAGGTAAGGGCAAGGATGACAACCGCTTTCCGGATTATGACAAGATTCTTAAATACGTTTCAAGCAGAGATCGCACCGAAGATTTTTTGAATAATTTACTTGAAACAACGGAACAGCTGAAGCTTCATTTTACCTCTGAGTTTTCAAAAGATTATCCTGTTTCTTTTGAAAGATTAGAGAATAAAATAGCTTCGTTTGAGCCGACGCTCTATGAAGCGAAAAAAATTTTGTCGCCCGATAAGTCCGTTGAATTTCCAAAATTTAATTGGGAAAAAGTTACGCTGTTATATACAGAGTGTCAAAATAAATTCTTATGGTTTTCTGCGAATGAATTGATCGGTCTGATTGAAAAATTGGCAGAGAAAATCATAAGGTTTATTAAGGTAAATAATCTGTACGGAAATGCACATAAGTATTATCCCGCAAAGATTAGATTTAAAGAAAAAAATATTGATTTTAAGGATAAGCTTGAGAATGCAATATCCGAAACCGAAGCGGTTCTTGCAAAAAAGTTTTATGTCGATATTATGGACGACGGAACAAAAGAGCTGAAAGAAATGCTCACATGCTTGTGGCATGATATTGAGCTGATTATGCGGTCACCGCTTTTTGTAAAAAGCTACGATTATTATTTGAACTTGGTTAAGGTATCCGAGGACAGCCTGTTGAATATTATTTCCGAAAAAATTTCGGAAAGATATAACGAATACAATCAAGCTGTCGATGCTTCGGCGTGTTCGAAAAATAAATCCGATGACGAACTGTTTGAAATTTATAAAAAGCTGATAGCTGTCGATGAATTCGGAATACTTGTTCCCAATGGCACAAATTTAATAAACATCGGCGAAAGCGAAAAGAAGCTTGATGAGCTGGTTGGACTTAGTGAAATTAAGGAAAGCATAAAGAAAATAAAGGCATATGCCCTTGCCAATAAAAACAGCAGGGATTTGAATATTCATATGTGCTTTTTGGGAAATCCCGGCTCGGGCAAGACCGAGGTGGCTCGATATATTGCCGATATACTTTATGAGAACGGGATTCTTCCGACAAACAGAATGATTGAGGTTGACCGCAACGGACTTGTCAGCCAGTATTACGGTGCAACAGCAGAAAAAGCAAGCCGAGTAATCGAAAGTGCTTTGGGCGGAGTTTTGTTCGTTGACGAGGCATATTCCTTGATAAACCCGGATGCTTCTCAATCGGACTACGGCAAGGAGGCTGTGGACACACTTGTTAAAGCGATGGAGGATTACCGTGGGAAATTCTGCGTAATTCTCGCAGGATATAAAAACGAAATGCTTAAAATGCTTTCTTCAAATCCGGGCTTTAATTCGAGAATACAGTTTATGCTTGATTTTCCCAACTATTCAAGGGATGAACTGAAGGACATTGCAAATCTCATGCTCGGACAAAGGCAGTATTCTATCGGAGACGAGGCAATGAGCCGAATTCTTGACATCACGGACATCAAGAGAAAAGAGCCGAACTTTGCCAACGCAAGGGAATTGAGAAATATTCTCGATCAGGTAATCATGTGTCAGAATTTGCGATGTCTCGGTTCGGATGACCATGAAATAGGACTTGTCGATGTCAATAAATATATAGGTGATGCAAAACTGAATTTGCCGACCTCCGACGGTAAAAAAGAAGGCTCGGTTTTGACGGGCGAAGAAGAGCTTGACCGACTTATTGGTCTTGCAACCGTAAAAAGAATGATTAAAAAAATCAAAGCATATGCCAAAAGAAACAAGGACAATGACGGCTTCAATTTACATATGTGCTTTTACGGAAATCCCGGAACAGGAAAGACCGAGGTTGCAAGAATTTTATCGAGAATTCTTTATGATGCAGATGTGCTCGGCGAGGCAAAGCTTGTTGAAACGGACGCTCACGGATTGCTCGGCAGATGCGTCGGAGAAACAGCACCCAAGACAGAAGCGAAAATAAATGAAGCGATGAACGGCGTTTTGTTTATTGACGAAGCCTACAGGCTTTCGGGCTCGGCCGAGAGCGGCTCGGCGGCAAATTACGGCGAAGAAGCTATCTCTGTTTTGCTGAAAGAAATGGAGGACCATCGTGGTCAATTCTGCGTAATTCTTGCAGGCTACAGGGATGAGATGAGAGATATGCTTAAACTGAACCCGGGATTTGAGTCAAGGGTTCAGTTCAACCTCGAATTCCCCGATTACAATCGTGATGAGCTCAGAGAAATTTCAAAATGTTTTCTGTCAAAGAGAAAATATGAAATCAAAGAGAATGCGCTTGAATTGCTTCTTGATATTACCGAATATTACAGAAACAAGCCCAACTTCGCAAATGCTCGAACCGTTAGGAACATAGTCGATCAGGTTATCATGAATCAGAACCTGAGAACAGAGGATAGCACCGACGACAATGTCATAATTGTTGATGACGTTGAGGACTACTTGGCTGATGAAAACATTGATCTTGAAAACAAAAAACACACCGACAACAGAATAGGGTTTGTATGATTAAAAAGTGAAAATTTGAAAGGGGATAGAATTATGGCAATGTATCATCAGCTTTTTTGAATTTATAACTTGTGCTTGATCGGAAAAACAGAAATATTAACTTTTATCTGACAAGAATTACCTGCAAATTAAAAATGGGACACTCAAAAAATCCGCACTCGGAAGACTGTTTATCAGAGCGTACTATAAATTCAGCCCATCAGTTGCCGAAAAACATTAACGACAGTGATCTTGAAAACATAACGGCAGAAGATATTCTTGCCTCAATAGGAGGTGCCGCAAAATGAGAAATCAGAGTTTTTACAGCTTATTCGGGCAAGAAGTGAATACTCAAGGAGTTGCTTTGCTTGGTTTGTATGAGAAAAAAGACCGGCTTCTGTATGTGGAAGCACCCCAAATAAGAAAAAGATATATGGAGGCTGTCGGAAATTTTGAAGAGGGCGTCCTGAATGACGAACTTGAATTATCACTTCTTCACAGAAAGGCGGAGCTGATCCAGATAGCTATTAATCGCCGTGAACCGATTGACCTTGAAGCGATTGATAAAGAGCTTGAACGGGAGAGGGAAGAAAGAATTTCTGCCGTTGAGAATGCCGACCTTACATTAAAAGAGTTTCCGGAACTCAGTGAAGAAGAACTGAAAAATATGCAGAGCCAATATCACGATATTACGACAGAATTCCATCCGGCAATAAACACGGATATTACAGATGCACAAAAAGAGCTTTATGCAAAAGCGGTAGAAGCATATAAAAATCAGGATGCGGAAGCAATTTCCATAATCTACAGTCTTCTGTTTGAACCTTATGGCAATTTGAATCTTTCTTATAGTATAAAACCGGAAAGTGAAGAAAGTGATCCGCGTGAAGAATACCGAGCCGAAGCTATGGCACTTTCAACAGACTACACTTTAGCTAAAAAACTTTACCGTTTTTTTGTTCCGCTTGAAGAGGACTATATAATTCTTAATAAAGTTGAATTGTTTAAAAGCAAAGCTAAAATTGTTCACGAAGGAATTGAAAAGATTCGTAACAGTTTTCCGTTTAATGCACTTTCTATGCTTTCGAGTCAGGAAAAGATTGACGAATATATGGCAGAGCTGAGAATTCGAGGAAAGATTTGTGCAAATGAAAAGCAGGAGCTTGAAAAAAAGATAATGAATCTTACGGGAGGAACGGTAAATGGCTGATTACTTAGTTCAACAAAAGGGACAGCCTCTTAGGTCAGGATTTTACAACAAAGACGCTTTTCGCCAAAAAGGGCGTTCCGTTCTTGTCCTTAAAACGGCGATTGCCGGATTGAATTTTCATGTTGACTTGAACAGCGATAACGGACGAGAGCTTTTGGATGAGCTTAAACCCGGAACTGAGCTTTTTCTTTTCAGAGATTCGGATAACAAATATGATGAATGGGCGATAACTGTTTTCGCATCGGAAAACAGAGAAATCGGTTTTGTAACCCGCTTCAAAAACGAAACCATTGCAAGATTGATGGACTACGGCAAGGTTTTTCATGCTTTTGTTGATGAGCGTCCGGACCCTTTGACTGATGAAGAGAAAGCAAAGTCCCAAAAAGCTCCGACGGAGGATTATAAAGTTCCGTTTTCAATTTATATGGATGATTAAAAAAGCTTTAGGGCTGTCTAAATGACGGCCCTTCAAATTTATATGATTTATCTTAATCAATAATCTTTTACTACATACTATTATTTTTTTACTGAAATGGGCCACATCTATTTACAACGCAGAGAAAAAGTAAAAAAATCTATGCTGATTTTAATTGCTTAAATATCTTTTATATGATATAATTAAAAAAATAACCGCAAGGGGA
>ERZ1026860.650-NODE-650-length-21190-cov-4.826544_pt1 | contig 21190 bp, 20 predicted proteins | sample MGYA00380160_ERZ1026860 | MGnify/ENA primary metagenome ERZ1026860 (study PRJEB33269, sample SAMEA4719796) | human gut metagenome | biome: human-associated habitat; feature: organic feature; material: feces | place: Cameroon | collected 2013-10 ... | reverse complement strand
TATGCGAATAAGAAACTTCGCAAAATTCAAAGGTCCGCCGCGTGATTTGCTTTTTACAGGAGTTTACTATGAATCACTACTATCGCATTACCGCTTATCACAAAAACTGGAACGTTTGCCTGATTGTCGACAGCAATGGTAAATTCGAAAAACTGTGGCAATTTTCATCGTTTTTCGTATGCAAAGGCTTTGAAATTGTTTCCGTTACCAAAGAAGAAAATTTATCGTTCGGCAATATTCCGAAAGCGAACGCCGATTCGCACAACATTTTAATTCGCGCCTGCGGAAAAGGCGAACCCGCCGTTTCGGACAACGAAGTTACCGTAAACGGAAAACATTATTTCGTAATTTGAAATAATTTTTAATAGTTTGAAATTTTAACCATCAATAAAAAGTTTAAAGTCCTACGCGTATAATGCGTAGGCCTTTGCTAAATGCAGGGGCTTCGCTTTGCGAAAGAAAATCGACAAGCGATTTTCCGAACCCTCCGGCTTCTCGCCCTGTTTCGCCGGAAGGCAAAAAACAAACGCCCGTACCGATGTACGTGCGTTCGTTTTTTGGTGTGTCCGCCGGGGCTTCGCTTCGCGAAAGAAAATCGACAAGCGATTTTCCGAACCCTCCGGCTTCTCGCCCTGTTTCGTCGGAAAGCAAAAAAACAAACGCCCGTACCAATGTACGTGCGTTCGTTTTTTGGTGTGTCCGCCGGGGCTCGAACCCGGACCGGGAGCGTCGGAGGGAGTTAAAACTTACACCTTATGTATATTTTTATGCTTTTTCTTTGATTTCTTGCATATTTTTATGCTTTCTCTTGCATAATTGTTCTATCTTTTATGTCTTGCAGGGTGTAAAATCTCTTGCAGGTGCAAAAAGGGTGTAATTTTTTAGGGTGTAAACTTTCAACATATTTGGTTAACCGACATTTATGCAATATTCAATACGTAGAATGGATGTCCTCCCATACAAACAATTTCTTCTCCGTTCACACGGATATGGTAATGCGAAGTGCGCACCGCATTGACATTAAGCTGCTTCATGAGCTTTATATCCTGTTCCATATCTTCATAGGATACTGCGGCTCCCTTTGCGGGATGAAAGTCATGACGGTTCACCCCATATAATTTGACAGGCTTCCCGTTGAGAAGAAAAATGCCGTTCTTTACTTCGACGGAACGGATGCCGACTTTTTCATAGATCATTTCACCGGCGCAGGAAATATACATTTCATAAAGGTGCGGATCTTCTGCGCTCCAAAGCCGCGTATTGTTCACGGCAAACGTTACCGTTTCACCGACAACGACGCTCTTTTTTTCTCCGCAGAATTCCACTTCCGCCACGCTTCCGCCGTGCAGATATGAAAAAATCACTTCTGCATCGGATCCGACAAGTTTCGTCTCGATCTTGTAATCGTAAATATGCCTTGCAGGGCGCTTCAAAAGATAAACGTCGCGGAAGATGCCCGTAAAACGCCATTTATCCTGATCCACAAAATATGTGCCGGCACACCATTTCTGTACGATAACATCAAGGCGGTTTTTTCCTTTATGAACGCAGTCCGTGATGTCAAATTCACTCACTCTGTGCGAGATCTGCGAAAAACCGACATACTGCCCGTTCACATAGACATAAAAACAACTGTCCACCCCTTCAAAGACAAGATATCGCCTGCCTGTTCCATTTATTTCAAAGGCACGGCTGTACTGAAAGGCAGGGTTTTGTACAGGCACACTAGGAGGATCGAACGGAATGTGGGATAGCGCACATTGGTATACTGAAAGCTGTCATAGCCAAAATACTGCACACATGACGGCACTTGGATACGATCGGGCAATGTCTCCGTCCAAAACGCATCCCCAATTTCTTCCAGCCTGTTATAGGAACGGAACCCCCAATCCTCGTTCAGGGAAAGAAAGCGTTCGCTGCTCTCTCTTTTCCCCTCTTTCTGCCCGAAAGCGAAGGGAACATAATAACAGCGCGGAGAACACAGCCCAAAGCTATACAGCTGTTCACTTAAATTTCTGATCATTGCTTATGTCTCGTCGCAGCGTTCGATGGAGCGGACAAAAGGATGTTCCGCCATGATCTCTCCAAGCCGCTGCGAGGAATACTCCTTGTCCGTATTGAGCGTGGCATGGTACACCGTCTCTCCGCCCTTGCGCTCGATGATAAGGCGGTAAAAGCGGTCCGTCTGAAAAAGTTCTTTTATGATATCGTTTGCAGAGCCGTCGCTCACGAAACAGATCTTCACCTGAAAATACTTTTTCGTCTGAAAAAACTTGCACTTGATATGGAAGATACACTGCACGCCGATGAGAACGACGGTCGCCCCCCGCAGCAACGATGTACATCCCCGCGCCCGCAGCCATCCCGATGCCCGACGTCGCCCACACGCCCGCGGCGGTTGTCAAACCATGGATCTCGTGCTTACGATAAATGATGATGCCGGCGCCCAAAAAACCGATGCCCGAGACGATCTGCGCCGCCACGCGGGAAGCGTCCGCCTCAATCGAATCGCCGGAACCATACTTGGACACCACCATGATGAGCGCCGAACCCGCGCACACGATGGTGTGCGTACGGATGCCCGCCTCTTTATAGCGGAGCTTGCGTTCATACCTGATGGCAAAACCGAGCACAACTGCAAGCAGGATATTCAGCAGATGAAACAGTTCTTCCATCATGGCAACTTACCGGCAAAGTTCGATATCCGCAAAAACGGGGCAATGGTCGGAATATTGTACGTGTGCCACACGGCAATCCGATACACGGCATTTATCGTTGACAAAGATGTAGTCGATCCTCTTTATAGGGTTATCGCTGGGGAAGGTTAGAGCCTCCCGCCATTCTGCAGCATCGGTAAGAACGGCGCGGATGCGCCGATAATATTCGTTGCTTGGCTCAAGATTGAAATCGCCCGTCACGACAAGCGGCCCTTTGACCGTGGGGATCAGGTTCAAGATCGCCTCCGTCGCCACATCCCATTCCACTTTCACAAGCCCGAAATGAACGGAACAGAACGTAAGCATTCCGTCCGGGGTCTCTATCTCGGCAACCAACAATGCGCGCGGCTCATAGAACCGCGCAGGATCGCGTTTCTCTTCGGGAACAACCAGCGGCATTGTATATGTTTTGCGGACGGGAAATCTGCTGACGAGCGCATTCCCGTAATGATACCCTTCTTCCAAATCACAGGCGTGACCAAATGCCGAATGATAGCCGCCCACAAGTTTTGCGATCTCAACAGGTTGATCGGCACCGCCGACCGGGCGCATATCGCGCACCTCGTTCATGCCGCAGATATCGATCTTTTCATCGCGGATGCCCTTTGCGCACAGAGAAAGATCGATGGTCTCCTCCCCCGTCGCAAGTTTGTGTGGATAATCCCCACCATGCCAAATATTATACGTTCCGACGCGGATCATATTATGCCCTCCCGATTTCTTTTGATAAAACAGATTTTTTCAATACGTCTGCGATATTTTGCGCCGCCGCGGGCGTCTCCGCCTCGGCGAACACCCGCACCACGGGCTCCGTTCCCGAGAGCCGCAAGAGCCCCCAGCATCCGCCCGCAAAGTGCCATTTGTAATTGTTGTTCAGTTGTTCAAAGCGCACGACCTTTCTGCCAAAATCAGGCGTAAGGCGTGCGAACGCTCCCTCTTCGGGCATGGAAGGAAGGCGAAGTTCCTCCTCCACGCAGGCGTATGTATAGCCGCAGAAGGCATGCACTTCCTTGACGATCTCAGAGACGGGCTTATCCATCTTAATGCGCATCTCCATGAAGAGCGCGCCCGAAAAGGTGCTGTCCTTTCCCGCAAGATAGCCGCAGCAGGTGAGGCCTCCGCTCGATTCGCCCCCGATGAGCGCGTCCGTCTCCCGCATCTTGGAGGAGATGTTCTTGAACCCCACGTCCACCGTATGGCAGGCAAATCCCAGCTTTTCGGCGAGTAAATCGAGAATGACGGATGTTGCAATGTTCTTGACGACATCCCCTTTCATCCCCCTGTATTTGACGAGATAATAATAGAGACAGGCTAGGATATCGTTGCTGCTGACATAATTCCCCTGCTCATCGAGGATGCCGAGGCGGTCGCCGTCGCTGTCCGTCGCCATCGCGTAGTCGAACTTCCCGCGAGTCACCTCTTCCCGCAACGGTGCAATCATCTGCCGCGTGGGATTGGGCAGATGGCTGCCGAACAGCGCATCCCGCTCCGCGTGGAATATGACGTACTTTTTCAGTTTATAGCGGTCGAACAGAGGCTTTAATCCAACCACCGCAACGCCGAACAGGTTATCGAACAGAAGGTGCAGGCGGTTGTTTTCGATGGACGGATCGAGAAAATCCTCAATATGCGAAAGATATTTCTCCCGGTTGTCGAACACTTTCACGAGGGGCGAGGTGCGAAGCTGCGCGTCCGAAAGCGCGCACACCTGCTTTACGTTCCATGTGAACGTCTCCAGCCGCCGCGTGACGGCGACATCCGCGTCTGCGCCGCCCTTGACAAAAAGTTTGACGCCGTTGTATATATACGGGTTGTGGCTCGCCGTGATCATGATGCCGTAGGCGCAGCCCTCGTCACGCACGGCGCACATGACCATGGGCGTGGGCACGGGGCTATCATACAGCAGACAAGTTATCCCGTTCGCCGCCAGCACTTCCGCCATCCACCGCGCGAAGGCGTCCGACAAAAAGCGGTTGTCAAACCCGATCGGAACAGCCGTTTTCACGCCGTCCGAGACTACCATGTCCGCAAGCCCCTGTGCAATGCGCTGTACGCTCTCCTTGGTGAAGTCCTCCCCGATGATCCCGCGGAAGCCTCCCGTTCCGAATGTGATTTTGTTCATTTGCTGCTCCCAAATAGCAGGAAAGGACAAAGGGCGCGAGCCGTTCGTCCTTCCTCTGCTCTTGACAGGTAATTCTTATGCAGTTACTTCAGGATCCGTTTCGGGTTCCGTCGGTTCGTCGGGAATGATGTTATTGGTGATCCCTGCGGGTACGGATCCATTTGGAAACAGCTTGGTGTTCGTCCCCTTCTGATTTACCACAACACGCTCATATCGATTTGTACCACCTGCATTGATTGCAATTGCTGAAGAATTGTCATCGGTATCGGTATTCGTAATGTCGATCGTGACATCCCGCATTGTAAGATCATAAATCGTGTGGGCAATTGCGGACGCACTTCTCGTTAGTATCGTGCTGTCTTTCTGACTGATCGTCAAAGTGAAGTGGCAATCTTCGATCGTGGAATCAATCGCAAGATGCGAGATAAGCGTAATCGCGCGCATCTCACAGGTCTCCCAATTGCCCCACGCTTCGATCGTAGCGTTTTCAATTGTAAGGTTTTTGATCGTTGCGCCGTTCAGATCGCCGAAGATACCGCCTACGCCGAAACTGAAACCGGAAAGGCTATATCCGTTTCCGTTGAACACCCCCTTGAAACCGAGGTTTGCTGTTTGCAACGCAAGTGCTTCCGAATAGCCAGCCCATATGTTGTTCGGCGAATTATTTGTTTTTTCCGTTTCGGGCGCATAATATGCACCGCCCATCAGCCTGTTGTAATCATTGCTCGCCGTGATCGTTGCGCCTAACAGATAGTAGCCGTCCGTTCCCGTCGTTTTGGAATTGTTAATGATCGTAGTCTTGAACGTTTGCAGATCGTTAAGATCGTTGATGACCATGGTAGCAATAATGGCAGAAACTTTGTAAGCGGTATTATCTGAACCTCTTACAACGAGCGTCTGCTCCCCGACCACGCTTCCGAAGTTGACCGTCTGCGAACCGCTTACGAGAAGCTCCGTTTCGCGGTCGCCGTCCAGGACGACCGACGTCACCGTCCCTGAATATTCATCGCCGAACACCTTTTTCGCATCGATCGCCACCGCGCCCGACTGCGCGTCACTCAGATCGAAAACGAGTTCGATCTCCGCAGTCTTATCCTCAACGGAATCGGTGACTGTTACGGTAACATTATCCGAAGTAAATCTAAAGCCCATATAGGTGCAGGTGAAATAGACTTGAACTTCGCCGTATTTTCCGCTTGCGGCTGTCAGCTTTCCGCCGTCAAGCGTTGCGGCGTCACCCGAAGCGATCTTCCACTCCACCGACACATCGCTTTCCGCCACATCGTTGACATGCAGCGACGCCGTCAGATCCGCCGACTGCGTTCCGTCTGTCTTGTCGTTATAGATGGTGTCAACATTTGCGCTCGCATTGAGTTTGATGATACGGTTGTCGATACCGGTTGCCGTACCGCTCCCCAGCGACTGATTGGATCCGACCTGGAGAATGACGAACTCGTTATACGTATTGCCCGAGCCGATCGTGGTTACAAAGGAATAACTGTTATTATCGTTATTCACAACCAGCATCTTAACATTATCAAACGTCGTCCCTCTGACGATGTATGCCACCGCAGCACAGCTGTTGAGAGTATCGCCGACCAGCTCCACTTCAAACTTACAGTTTTCAATGACGGAGGCATCGACGCCGTGCCCCAAAAGACCGTTTGCACGGTACTGTTCATCCGAAGTTTTTTCGGTAAATGCATCAAGGACATTCAGGTTCTTGACCGTTGCGCCGTTCAGATCGCCGAAGATGCCGCCAATGCCGAATTCAAAGCCCGAAAGCGTATGCCCTCTGCCGTCGAACGTGCCGCGGAATCCGCCGTTCGTCTGGATGGTATCCAGGTCGCCGTTTCCGATCCACGGGTTCGTCGCGTGGTAATTCCCGCCGGTAAATTCATAGCCGTCCTGCGCCTGAATATCGTTATTCAAAATATAGTAGCCATCCGTGCCGCCCTGTGACGCGTTCGCATTGACGCTCTCTTTGAAAGCTTTCAATTCGGTAAAATCGTCGATGATCATGGTAGCAACCACGGCGGAAATGCGGCAGGCATAGCTTGCGTTGTAAACAACGAACTCACGCTCGCCCGCCTCAAGCGCTGCCGTGCCGACCTTGCCTTCCAGCAAAAGGTTCGTCGTAAGATCTTCGCTGTCATATACGGCGGTAATATCTTTATTGACGGAAACTTCTTCCTTGAAAATATCGGAGGAATCCAATGCTGCGGGCGTACTCTGATCGAAATCTTTTGAGATCGTTTCCGTTCTGTCCAACACGGGGATCACAACGTCGACCTTCACCTGGTTGGACGAATATTCCTCGCCCGCTACAGGAGAATAGGTGAACCACACATTGGCGCTGCCCGCCTTTTTCGCCGTGATCGTTCCGTTCGCCACGGATAAGACGGTATCATCGCTCGTTTTCCATGTGATCAGCGGCGAAGCCTGCACTTCGCCCGAAAGGCGGACGGTCGCCGTCGCAGCCGCCGTATTGTAATACGGCGTTTCGTCCGGCGTGATCGCCGACGGAGCAAGCGATACGCGATCGACGGAGAGTTCCAGCATGACGTCGCGCGTGACCTTTACGGCGACATTCTTCGTCATGGCGATATAACCGCGCCACGAAGCAGAGATCGTTACCGTGGCTTCACCCACCTTGGAAGCCGTAAGAACGCCGTCCTCGACCGACACAACGTCCGCTCCCGTTCCGACCGAATACGTGAACTGCGCGTCGGACGTATCCTCGTCAAGATAGGTGACGGAAGGCGTCAGGGTGTATGTGCCGTCCACCGTCATGCCGATGGAGTCGGTATGTTTCAGGAGCGGCACCGCGCCGCTGTCATCCACCGTGACCGTACACGTTGCCGAAGCCTCACCGCTGGCTGCCGTAATGGTCGCGCTGCCTTCCGCCTTCGGAACAAGCTGCCCGTCATCGACGGTAACAACGCCTTCGTTGCTGCTCGACCAAGCGATCTCAGCCGCAGGGTCGGCAACGCCGTCCACCGTAACGGTCGCCTGAAGCGAGCCGTACTCGTAGCGATCAAGAGTCATGCTTGCGGTATTCAAAGATACGACCGTCGTCTTTTCTCCGCCGCCGCCCTCGTTCTCCTTTTCCGACGTCTCACAGGCTGCAAATGCAAACATGCAGCAGAGTGCGAGCGCCATGACTACTGAAAGCAGCCATCTCTTTTTACTCATGGTTTTTACCTCCTGATTTTTTTCATATCACAATCCCCACGACGCAAGCAGGTCGGTGATGGGATAGTTGTCATTTTCCGCATATTTGCTGATGCCCGTCTCAGACACGCACAATGCAAACTGTTCTTTGTAATATTGAAGCGTTTGCGCATCGATCGCCGTACTGTACAGCTCGACCAGCAGATAGAGCGGCATTAAAAGTTCCGAACGGACGTGCATGACAGACGCTTCATCCCCCGCAGCCTCCAGACGCTCGACTGCGGCAAACATTCTGTCTGCCCACGAAACAAGAACGGGGCGCTTCCAGAATGCCGTGCTCTTGCATCTGGTAAAGTTGACGTAAGGGGAATATCCGCTCTCTTCCACCAACCAGGTGTTGTACACGGAATACTCTTCAAAGAGCGTTTTCATCGTTTCGCTCTCCGTGCCGTACATCGCGTCGAAGAAATCTTCCGTCAATGCGTCGACGTCCGCATCCACGATCCAACCGAGTTTCGCCGTCAGATACGCGCGCAGAAGTCCGTACGCAGTCGTCGAATTCGCCTGATCGAGCTGCCCCTGCAAATACAGATGGGTCGCCCCGTTTTCATAACATGCGGTGATATAATCTTTCAGCGTGTAATGCGAGAACAGAGAAACGAGATAGTCTTTAAAGTTGGTATCGTATCCATAGATCTGGATTTCACTCGAAAGTTCGTTCCAGCCCTTCAATTCCTGCAAATACGTCGAATTTACTTCAGAGTAAATGCTGTGCGAACAATCCATGTAATAGGACATCCAGTAAGGAATAACGTGGTCATTGAGTTTCATTTCCGGTGCATAGGAATATGTTTCCTTCCCCTGCGCATCGGTCGTGACCGTGACGGGCGGCGCGCTGTATTGGTTGTATGCATAAAAGACCAGACGGAAGTTGTCCGCACGCGCATCTCCCTTCTCGCGGAGTACCTTTTCAAATTTCTCGGCGACCTCGTTGCAGAACAGGATCTCTACGGCGGAAAGTGCGTCGTAATGTTCCGTGACCTGAGAGCATTTTTCGCAGTTGCACGGGGGCGCCAGATCTTCCACCGCGAAGGGCACCGTGTTGTTGACGGTATCTTCTTCAAACGCGATCTCAAGCTGACGGATCACCTCGTCCTGCATCGCCGCAAGCATTGCTTCGTCCCCATGGGCGGTAAAACAGGGCTGCGTGCCGCTGCTGTTATACCAATAGTCGCCGTACTTCCTGCCCTCTGCATCCGTTACGTCCTTCCATGTGTCATAAGGAATGTATTCAAGGCTGTTGTGATACCGTGCGCCGTTGACAGGAATGGTCACTTCGTTATACGTCACATGGCGGAACCTGGCACGGACTGTCGAATCATCTTTCTCGAATCCCCAGCAGTTGATTCGCTGCTCGAAATCGGGAATATCCGTCGCGTCGTATTCGCGCAACGGAAGCGTGTCCGTCTTATCGATCTTCCAGACGTCCGTGAAGAAGAAATCGTAATCAAGCTCCTGCTCCAGATAGCCGTACACACCGTACAGCGACGCGCGGTCGCCATACCCGAAGATGAAAATATTGTCTCCTTTAGTTACGATGCGGAAACCATCTGAGCCGAGCTGTTCATAGGTTGCCGAAAGACCGTTCTCTTGCAGCAGTGTTGTTTGACCGAGCGAGAAATACTTCCCTCCCGAAATGTCTTGCGTCTCTTCCGCGATCGCCAGACGCACGCCCGTGGCGTCTTCCAGGAAAAACTGCAATTCGCTTGCCGCAAGTTCGGTATTGCTGCTCGCATCAGAAGGAATCAGGATCTTATAATCGCTTGTACCGTTTGCAATGATGTCCTTATCCGTTTCCTTGATGTTGTAAATGTGCGTGCCGTGTACCGCCTGTTCCGTCTGCGTATTCTCGTTTCCGCCGCTCGGTTGTTCCTGTTCTTTGGAGCAGGCGGCGCCGAGTACCATCGTACAAGCTAAAACAAGGCAACCCGTAAAAGTCAAGATCTTTTTGAGTTTCATGCTCTTTCCTCCCTCACGATACCGTGATTTCATAGCCGACGACCGTCAGGTTGCCCGCCGCATCTGCCGCATAATACCAGACCTTCCAGACGCCCGCCTTGTTCGCAACAAAGCTTCCTCCGGCTTCCACCCCGACAAAGGCAGACTGCGGCGGCTGCACATAGACGAACACGGAACAGTCTTCCACAGCCGTAACGTTGTCCGTCACGGTAACGGCGGCGACCGTTATACTGTCACCGACCGATGCCGTAGTTGAGTGGCTTCCGATCTCTGCCTTTGGCTTGACATTGTCCACGACGGAAATATTGTAGTAAGAGGGCGCCGTATTGCCCGCTGCGTCGGTCGCCGTATAGGAAACACGGTAGAACCCGTACTGCTCCAAAACGATCTCATACGTCCTACCGATCTCAACAGCCCCTTCCAGACGAACCCCGTCGACAGAAGTGACGATGCTTCCGTCCGGTGCGGTCACTTTCATTTCGACCGTCACTGACGGCGACAGCACATCGGCGACATACGCGGGCGCGATCGTGACCGTTTGCCCGAGCGAAAAGCTGCCGAGAAGTTCTTCACGGATGATTTCCGGACGGATGCGATCCCCGGTACTCGTTGCCGCCAAATTCTGATTATTGATGCTGACGATCTTGATCGCAGACGTATCGCCTTCCGCAAGGAAAGAGAGCGACGCCTTTCCCGAAGTGAGGCTTCCCGAAAAATCTGCCGTGATCTGCGTTCCGCTGTACGGGGACAGTATTCCGCTACGCGCATCGTATGAGAGAGTGACTGCCGCCCCGGCAAAAGCCGCAGAAACGGGATATTTCGTTCCATTCCCGAAAGAGAATACGATCGTTCCGTTCTCCGCCTTCCGATACACAAACGTCACCTGTCCGCCTTCCGGATCGGTCAGCGAAACCTCAACGCGATCCACCCCTTCCGACGGGATCGTGAATGAAGTACGGAAATTGACCGTCTGCACAAAGTTGACAAAGGTAAGCGTTCCGTCGGCGGTATAAAGGATCCCGTCGCTTTCACGCTGTGCCGATTGATAGCCGACAAAATACTTTTCCAGCGCAAACGAATCGCTGCCGAACCCGACATCCTTTACTTCCCTAATGTACGTTTTCATCTGCGCATCCGCGCCCTCGCCGATCACATACGTGAAGTAACATTCCGTCCAATCCGCATTGACCGTAAACGGCTTCGTTACAGACTGCGCTCCGTCGATATCCCCGTCCTCTGTAATATACAGCGTTGCCTCTTCCTGCGCGGCATTCCCGTCGGGGAACACCCAGCCGAGCAGCACGGGTACCTCATACTCAGCGCCCGCAATGATATATTCGGGAAGCAATGCCTCCTCCAGGAAGATCGGCTTTGCGTTTTCGCCGCTCACTTTCACCTGAACGGAAGCGGACGTTTCATAAAGATAATCGCGATACAAGAAATTGAATGTGTATTCCCCCGCATCCATCGGGCGATAGGTCACATACTGTACTCCGTCTGAGGAAGTGACCGCTGCGATCTCCTCAGTTTCCGCGCTTCCTACCTTTGAAACCGCAATGCGCATCGTCCAATTTCCTGCGGCGTTCTCCACGATCGGTACGCGGACAGACAGTTCCTGCCCTGCCGTACCTTCGGAAGGATTGCCCGCAAGATTTAAAGAAACTTTCTTTGCGTCGGTCCCCGCTTCAAACGTATATTCTTTTTGGGCTGAATTGCCGCAGGCATCCGCCGTTGTATAGACGATCGTATAGAGCCCAGCTTTTGCAGGCGTAAAATACCCATCCACGATCCCGATATCCGCTTGTGCGGTGGAACCGTACGCCGAATATACCCGTACCTCTACAGCACATTCACCGTCGTAAAGGTCAAGCCCACGTGCCTCCGGAAGCCGCACCGGGACCCCGACGGCAAGTTCGTCAAGAGAGGTCAGATCACCGTCCTCCACAAGAAGTGCAGGAGCCTCTTCGTCGACAAGATACAATTCATCCGCCGTGATTTCGTCTCCGCCCACGGAATTGAGCAGCAAATTGCAGGAAGAAGACAGATAGGAAGCCGCAGAAATGCTCAAAAAGCACTTTCCGCCCGTAAATCCTTCAAACAATGTGGAATTAAACGTAGGATCGTCGAGATCAATTACAATTTTTCCGCCTGCATAGACCCTCTTCGTGACGCTGTCGTACGAGAAAGCGATCTCCTGTTCCCCGATCTTATCGGGAACGCCCGCTCCGTCATTGAAGGTCGCCATGCCAGAAATGGCAAATTTGACGCCCTGTCCATACGGATTATTGATGTGACGGTTATATTTTTGCCCCTCGTAAACGAATGACCCTCTGTCTGTCGGGCCTTCCAACCCCTGCGGCTGCTGCCCTACTGCGTACGCCGTAACATAGCTCCACTCTTCCACACCGGCGTCGCCTGCCCGAATCTTTTTCATTTCGATGGTAACGACGTTGGAAGGATCGTAGGCATCGGTAAGTTTTAAGATGATTTTGTTCGCGTCGGCAACATTCACTTCGGCAGGCAGTACGGAAAGGCTTACAAACGGATCGGCTGCCGTGCTCTGCGAAAGATCCAGCGCCTTGTTGTACTGAATGCTTTCATTCATCGCGATAGAAACGATTGCTCCGCTCTTACCGCCTGCTTCATAGGCGGAATACTCGGCCGCTTTGCCGATATTAATCAGAGAGCGCTCCCCCGTCGCCGTAAAAAGCGGCGTGCGGGCAAGGAACGTCTTGTTCTGTTCAACATTCCTGCCGCCGAGCGTTGCCGTATAGCGCACGGTATATTCACCGCGCTGCATAAGCTCGATCTCTTCTGCAATTTTCCCGCGACCGTCCGGAGAGATCAGCACATACGAAGCCTCTGCCGTATCGCCGCCCGCCGAAAACGTCCCGGCCGGGATCGTGACAATATCACCGACGTCGTATTCCTGCGCAAAGAACGTATCGTCCGTTGAAAACACGACCGCATCTGTTGTTCCCTCGGCGGACGCCTGTTTGACGGGAGACACCGCAAACGGAACGATGATCACCATGAAAGCGATCAACGCAACGATTAGGGCATGTCTTTTTGTTTTCCCAATGATCTTCATTTTTATCTCCTTATATTTTTCATCCATAAACTGCACGGCATCACTCTTTTATTCCGCCCATAGAGACCTTATCCATAAGTCTATCGCGAAAGATACAGAACAGCACCAATGTCGGCACCAGCACAAGGATGCAATTTGCCATGCGCGCGGGCACCGTACTGAAAGCATCCTCAGTCGAATTTGCGATATAATAGACTCCGTATGCAAGCGTGGGATGCGTGGGAATATACAGAAGCGGTACCTGATAGTCATTATAGAATTCAATGAACTTGATGAGGAATACCGTCCAGAATGTCCCCATTACCATCGGCAGCATGATGCTGATGAATTTGCGCACTTCGCCTGCGCCGTCGATCTCTGCCGCCTCCGCATAATCGTTCGGGATACTGCGGAACATGGCATAAAACACAAGGTAGTACATCCCGAGGAAGCTGAATTTCTGGATCCACGCGCCGAACCATGTATCATACAGATTCAGCGAATGCATGAGCTGTAACATGCTTGCATCACTGCCGACAAGCGGGATCATCATGGCAGTCACGACGATCCAATAGACAACGCCGCTGAATTTAAAGCGGAATTTTGCCGTAAGATACGCCACAAAACAAGGAACTATTGTCTGCAAGATTGCGCCGCCGCCTGCATACAGTACGGTGTTCAGCAGTAGTTCTTCCAGCCACACGCTGCGCGTTCCGTTTACGGAAGTTACAGGAACGGCAAAATTGTTAAAAATGACGGCAAAACTTTCAAACGTCCACGAGGCAGGTGAACTCGGCCAAACGGAATCCTGCCTAAAAAGCTCCTTCGTTTTGACCGATGTATAGATGCCCCAGACGAAGAGGATGAGCATGGAACACACATAGAGGACAAGGATCGCAAACAAGACCCAATTAAGAGCTCCCATCCGCTCATTTGAATGTTGTTTGCCTGCTCTTATTTTTCTTTCGCCTGTCATATCACGCAAACCTCTTCTCTGCTTTGTTCAAGAAAAATCTGACCGTGATGGTGATGGGAACACAGATAATGGTCATCAGCACGCTCAATGCCGCCAAAGGAGGGAAATCCGTCATCCCTGCGGTCTGTACGGCGCGGTAGAAATAATACCCAAGCGTATATGTCTGCACATCGGCATATTTTGAAAAGAAGCTGAACAAATTCATCTGATTGGTGAAGATCGCCGTGACCGCTACAATGACAAACGTTGTAATCGTCCCCATGATCATGGGCAGCGTGATATAGAAAAACTCTTTTAGCGGAGTAATTCCGTCCAGCTTTGCCGCCTCAATGACCGATTGCGAGATCCCGTTCATCGCCCCGCCAAACAACAATACCTGCGTTCCGAACCCGCTCCAGATTGTGAAGAACAATACCGTCCAGAATGTAAGATCACTGCTTGACGAAGAAAGCAACCCGGAATGATGATTCCCCGTAATCAGTTCCAAAATCGTGGGAATAAAATTCTCCGCAAAATATTTGAACATCAAAACAAGCACAATATTGGAAATAATGTTCGGCAGGAACAGCACGGTGCGGAATAGTTTGGAGCCGAAGTGCTTCTTGGAAATGTAAAAGGAAAACAACAGCGCGGCAAACATTCCGAGAAGCGTAAACGCGAACAATATCAGCGAATTCAGAATGCTGTTACCCAGATATTCAAGCTCTGCAAAATCCTTGAAAACTTTGGCGAAATTTTCAAATCCCGCAAAAGAATAGCCTTCACGAATGTCGTACTTCTGAAAAGCGAGGAGCACGGAATTGATATTGACGCCGATATAAAAGACCGCGAATTGCAAGAGCGGAAGCGCAAGCCCACAGATGTAAAAAATCAATTTCGAACGGTTTTTCTTTCCGAATTGCGTTTTCTTCCGTCCGGAATGGGCGGGAGACGGCTCTGTTTGTTCAGACTGTATTTTTGCCGACACCGCAACCGCCCGATCCGGAAATTCCTTTGTTTCTGTCATCTTATACCACCTTGCAGCAAATACAATTTACTGCCCGCCCCAAATACTCGTCACCATCGTACTCGTCTTCGTAGCCTCAAAATAATCTTTCACTGTGGCAGCGGGAGTCGTATGAAAATAGCTGTATACAGAATTGGCGAAATTCGTCTTCCAACGCCCCAAGATAAATGTATTGTGTTTATTGTTTACGATATCGGACGTGGATACCTGCTGAACGACGTTGCCGCTCTTATGCACAGCCCATACATCTTCCGAAAAATCGGAAGGCAGCTTGGTTTCATCGATCGAATAATTCAGCCCGCGCGCGACCCCGGTCTGCAGCGTAAACACCTCCAACTCATCCGCAGTATAGCAGAACCGCAGGAACTCTTTTACAAGCTTTTCCTTCCATGCCAGATTGGTCTTTTTGGCAAATGCAAACGAATTGTAGAAATTGTAATACGCAGGCTCCACATCGTTCGTATCGTTCTCGTCGTACTTTGTGGGCATGGGAAGAATACCGAAATGACAGTTTTCCTTGCTGTATTCCGAATACCCCATATTTACAAGCGACTCAAACGTATCATTGGATTCGTTCTCCCACCAACTTCCCTCCATCAACATGGCAATGGGCGTTCCATCCTGTTCGGAGCGAATGAAGTCTTCCTGCGCATCGATCTGCGACACCGTTCCATAGAGTGCACCCTCATCAAGCCAACCGTTCTCGAGGATCTTCTTGAAGATGGAAAGGGCATAGAACTTTCCCGGAAGATTATAGATCTCGTAGCCGTTCTCTTCCGTGATGTCGACTTTCTTTGTTGTCAAAGTATAGCCGATCGGCGAAGCGGGATCCTTTGTGACCGTATCGACCACGGATATATTTTGTCCTTCCAACGTGATGGTGGAAGTCAATGCATCTTTCCCGCTGTATGCACCGAGGATCGTATCGAGGAAAATCGTGTCGTACGTATTGGCATAAGCCCCTGTTAAAATGAAGGGCGTTACATTCATCGTCTTCATCTGGGCGCACAGTTTCATGAATTCCACAACGGTCGTCGGCAGTCCGTCATCGGCAGAAGGCTTCACGCCGTCAGGTCCTGCGGAAAGATCGCCTTGATTGTTGGTGAATCCTCCCTTGGAATCGAAATAAAGATAATACTCGTTAAATATATCCTTATTGTACGTTACGACGCCGTAAACTTCATAATGCGGCAGTGCATAATAGTTTCCGTCGTAAGCCGTGAGAGCCGTGGCAAAATCCTGCCCGATGGAAACGCCGTCCTGCGCAAGCACATCCTCTACGACGTCACTGACATCCATCAGCAAACCCTGCGACACAAAGTCGTTATATACAACTTCTTCGTTGAAAAATACATCTTCATAGGCAGAAGCAAGGCTCAACCCGCTCGCTTTGGTACGCACGGGGTTGATCATCACCTGTACGCCTGTCTTGCCCTCTTCAAAGCTCTCATCCGCATACGCCGCTTCAAAGCGCTCTTTGACGGAATACAGCCAATCCGTCCCGACGCCGCCGTCATAGTTCGACACATAGATCTGCGACATGTTTTTGTTGACTTCTTCCCCGTACTCGTTTTCCCGGTTGCATGCCGCGAGCGCGGGAAGAGCCATACACAGTGCCAGCACCGATGCCAAAATCACGCTTATCTTTTTCATCTTTCAGTCTCCTTATTGTTATTTATGGTTACGAAAAGCCTTTCAACTCTGTGATACCTGCGTTTCCTTCGGAAGTTCGACCCGGATACTCTGATTCAATCGGATATCCCTTGAAGATGCCCCGACCCGAATTTCAAAATCACCGTTTTCGATATACCATTTTTTCAGGGGAATACTGTAATAAGCGAACGCGTCCGCCGACAGCAGTATCCGCAACCTCTTTTTTTCATGCGCCCTGATAAAATCTTTTGAAAATGCTTTCAATTCCTGCTCGGGCCGCTCGACCATCGCAAATACATCCCGCACATACACCTGAGAAATTTCTTTCGCATCCAGATCGGATGTGTTCTCGATCGTATAAGAGACCTCATATTCCGTTTCTCCACGCTTTACAACGGCAAGATCGGAATATTCAAACTTCGCATACGAAAGCCCGAAGCCGAACGAAAACAGCACGTCCTTACGGAACGTATCGTAATACCTGTAACCGACAAACTGCCCTTCCCTGTAAGGAATGACAAATCCGTTTCCGTGCCCCAACGGCGCCTCGGCGTCGGCAAGAGAGCAAGGAAACGTTTCGGAAAGTTTTCCGCTCGGAACCGTATCCCCTACAAGTACGGAGCATAGCGCCTCGTTCGCCCCTTCACCCGCATAACCGACAAATACTACCGCGCGTACCCTGTCGATCCACGGCGACATATCTACGGCGCTTCCTTCATAAACGCAGACGATCACGTTGTCATACAATTCGGTCAACCGCAGAATGTACTCTTCCTGCCTGTGACGGATCGCGATCGATGAGCGGTCAAAGCTTTCCCCTTCCTTATATCCGTGAACGCACAGGATGATCCCGTCCGCCGAATACGCTTCTTCGGCAAGCAGTTTATAATCATGCGAGGAAGAAGGTTTTCCCCAAAGTTCAAATGACTTCCCTTCGATCGATTTGCCGCTCTCACGGAACAGTTCATGCAGAGGACGCTGTGCGTAATCGCCTGCCACATACGCAGAACCGTTTCCCGCCACGGGTTTTACGGCACACGTTCCGCCGATGCAGTATTTCCCCGCTTTCAAAGGAAGAATCCCGTCGTTCTTCAATAAAACGATCCCCTCTTTTGCGATAGAAACAGCATTTTCGTGACGTTCTTCCTTGGAAAAACGTACTTGCTTGCTTGCCGCAGCAACTTTCTCCGTAAGACGAACGACATTCCCTGCTGCCCGATCTAATGCCTCCTCTTCTAAAAGACCTTTTTCCAGCGCCGCATTGAGATCGTGGATTTCAAAATCCTTTTTTTCCGCTTCGTAGACGACCGTCTCTGGCATGGCAAGATCAACCCCCGCCATGACCGAACGATAAGGCGAATGCACCGCTCCCCAATCGGATACGACTGTTCCGGAAAATCCGAATTCGTCCCGCAAAATATCCGTGAGCAGCCATTGGTTTTCCGATACATACACGCCGTTTACGAGATTATAACTACACATCACCGTCCAGGGCTGCGCTTCAAGTGCGATCTCAAACGGTTTCAGATAAATTTCCCGCAGCGTCCGTTCATCGACCTCGCTTGACTGGTAGTATCTCTCAAATTCAAGATTGTTTGCACAATAATGCTTCAGGCAGGCACCTACGCCCCTGCTTTGTACGCCGTTAATATATTCCCGCCCCATCACACCGGAAAGATAGGGATCTTCCGAAAAATATTCAAAATTTCTGCCATTCAGCGGCGTTCGTTTTATATTGACACCGGGCGCGAGCAACACATCCGTTCCGTTTTCGATACACTCATCTGCAATTGTTTCGCCCTGTAAACGCGCGAGTTGCAAGTTCCATGTATTTGCAAGCACGACAAGGCTGGGCATGATCGTCGCTTTTTTTCTCTTTCCGTTCTCATCGATCATATTCAGTCCGTGTGGACCGTCAGAAAATCGGACGGAGGGCAATTTTCCGTCAAAGTCATTGACATTCCACTCTCCTTTCCCTGTTACAAGCCGGATTTTTTCTTCTTTCGTTAACTTTACATTTTTCATTTCTATGTTCCATCCGTTCATTTTTTCCAGCAAGCAATGCGCCTGATTTTCTATCCGCTATTATTATAACACGTTACCCCCCCTGCTGCAACATAAAAAGAGTTGCAATTACTCAAAAAATGTGCTATAATATATTTATGGATGCATTTTACGAAAAAAAGAAAGAAGCGGAAGAACAGGTCACGTTCGGCCGCAGTTGCGACCACCTGTTTCTGTCGCATTATCATATCAACATCGAGATTCTTATCGTTCGCCGAGGCGGATATGAAGTGACGATCGATGGCATGGCGTATCTTGTCAAAGAAGGTGACATTGCGTTTTTTGACAGTTATTGTATCCATAGCTACGATCGAAGATTCCCCATCCCGGATGGAAAGACGGATGACTGCGTTCTCGTTATCCCTTCAAAGCTTTTTGGGCCATACGACCGCATGAAAGCAGGACGTTACATAGTTTCCCCCATCATCCACGATCCGAAGCTGGTCGACCTGCTCCTTACGATCTCGGACGAAATATTTGCTTTGCCGCACAATGATGAAACATATGCCTATGCAGCCAAGTTTGTTCTTGCCCTGATCGCTGAAAAATTAAAATATACCGATCGTGTTTCCAAAAGCCCAAACGAGGATGAGCGCGAATTGATCCATAAATGTTTAAGCTATATCGAAAAGAACTACCTCGACGACTGTTCACGCAAACGGCTTGCAAAAATTTTTGGTTACAGCGAATCATACATTTCCCATGTATTCAGTAAATATGTAAAAATCGGCATCCCCGCTTATGTGAACAACCTGAAATTGCAGCAGGTTCAAAACATGCTTCGTGAAAACCCGGACAGGGGCATCACGACCGCCGTCCTGTCCTGTGGCTTTAACAATGTACAGACATATTATTACTATTTGAAAAAATACGGCGGGAATATGTCATCTGATTAGGCAAACGGCTGCCCGCAAATGTTCGCGATCTCCCTTTCGCGCCCTGCAAGCGCGCGGAAGAATCGTTCGTTTGCCTTTCGTGCGCGCTTGTCCGTTGCAAGCAGCATCTGCACGATTTTATCCACCCGCGCCCGATACGGCTCCATGTCCTTGCTGCCGTAGGTGATACGCCCCTCTTTCGGCAGATCCCGCGCAAGCGCGAGGAGCTCTTTTTTCACATCTTCCGGCTTATAGATAAATGCCTTTGCGCCAAGCAGTTCTTTCAAATCGCGTATCGCCTCGTCGCGGCTTTTGTAGAGAATGTCTTTCTTGTCGCTCAAAAACAGCCCGAGCCTCACGAACATTCCGTCGATGCTCTTTTTGTCGATCTTTCCCCTGCGGCGGTATTTGAGTTCCCCGCTCTTTGCGTCCTTGAACTTTGGCTCTTTCTCCCAAAAAACAAAGTGGATATGCAGGTGATGCGGTCTGTCGAGATGCAGCGCGCACATCAGGTCGATGTTGTCCGGGCGGAGCCTCGAGTCTTTCAGAAACGAGGGAAACGTCCGCTTGATAAGTTCGACGCACTTTTCGGGCGTGTCTATCTTCGGCGATTCCTCTTCATTCAGCGAGATAAAGCCGTGCCAGATCATTCCGCGGTTTTCTTTGAGCCGCGCCTTCATCTCGTCCACCTGCTCTTGCGGGATCATGCCCCTGTCGTTGAATACACCCGTGTTCTTTTGCAAGTATTCTAATGCCGTGCGCTTGCCCGTCCGCTAGCCTTCCGTCGTGATGTAATCGAATACGTTTTTTCCGCCCGTCATATCAAAAAACGCGCGCTCGTCCGTGTGCCGCTCTCGTTCTTCGTCGATTGCGCTTCTCGGCAGACTGTACGGCGTGTACTGAATATTAAATACGATCGGTTGATTGCTCATCTGCGTAACTTCTTTATCCCCTCCGCTTCGTATCGTTCGAGGTATTCCGGCGTGTCACTCATAAGCCCGCTGTCAAAGCGGTTTGCTCTGTCGCGGTCTTTGGCGATCTCTTCGCTTTTCTCGTGATACAGCGACGAAAGAATTGACTTACCCGAAAGTATTTTTGTAATCAATGTATTCTCATTATATCTGCGCCGATTTTTGTATACCACATCTTAAATACAACGATAAATTTCTTCTAAATTCATTTTCCCATATACAATTCTTACAATTTCAATGGTTTTATTCGCCTCGTTCGCCCTATAATACAAAACGTAATTATCTATCACCACGCGGCGCACCGCTTTATCCGAAACCAACTCATTATTCAATGCGAGTCCCGTTTCCGGAAAAGCCCGGATCGTATCGATGTTTTCTAAAATTTTTCTTCCCAAATCCGCTGCGGCACTCTTATTACAAAGATCCGATTCTATGTATCTGAGAATTTCTTCCAAGTCTTTGGCGGCTCGCTCAGAGAATTTATAAGCATATTTAAATTCCATATTTTGCCGCCAACTTTGCCTTCAAAGCTTCCCCGTCTAC
>ERZ1026860.646-NODE-646-length-21238-cov-22.873578_pt1 | contig 21238 bp, 24 predicted proteins | sample MGYA00380160_ERZ1026860 | MGnify/ENA primary metagenome ERZ1026860 (study PRJEB33269, sample SAMEA4719796) | human gut metagenome | biome: human-associated habitat; feature: organic feature; material: feces | place: Cameroon | collected 2013-10 ... | reverse complement strand
AATCACTGAGGCTCAGTGGTCTTACGGACGTGTGCGGAAAAGTGAGCGTGTACATTTTGATCAACTTGATTTTGCCACATATTGCATCGGATGCTTGTCAATGAAGTTGTCATTGCCTCAACCCGATGTCTATCGTCGTTTGAAGAGTTCCGGTATTCTTGATGATTATATTGTCAAAGGTTATGACATACTTCATACCTTCAGCCGAGAGTACTTGATGTCCGACCTCATCTCCTACATGAAAGATAAAGGCGTGCTGTCATGATAGTCTTCCATTCTTCTCCATGCATCATGAATCATCCGGATGTCTCTTTTTCAAGAGACTATCTGGATTTTGGCAAGGGCTTTTATGTCACGACTATAGAGGAGCAGGCGCGGAAATATGCCAGGCGGTTTTATTAAGAGGTATGAATGCCTACTTGAACAAGTATGAACTTTCTGATGACCTGCGAAATTACAATGCACGTTACTTCGATTCGTATGACGATTCATGGTTGGATTTTGTGGCGTTATGCAGAGCCGGAAGAGATAAGTCAGACTACGATATTGTTACGGGTGGAATCGCAAACGATAAAGTGTTCAGAACGATAGACCTGTTCTTCTCCGGCGAGATCACAAAAGACGAGGCCTTGCGAAACCTGCTTTACGAGACGCCCAATGTTCAGATTTGTCTAAGGTCGCAAGAGCTTTTGGATGCGGAACTTACATACATTTCAAGTGAGGAGATCAGATGATTGACGCAAGTAAACAAATCGTGCTTCAGGCAAAGTACGCAAGAATAATTTCACTGATTGCCACTAAGTCAAACATCACTCTTGACCAAGCGATGGAACGATTCTATGGTTCAGAAGTGTTCCTCTTGATACAAGATGGTGTTGCCGATCTGCACTGCCGCAGCGACCAATATCTGGCCGATGAGGTTTGTCGTGAGAAACTTAAACAATAGATGATTGTCCGGATGCCCTTTTTCTCTATCGCAAGGACGGGCGATACCAGATAGACAACAATCTTGCGGAACGTCAGGTGAGACCGTTCACGGCATTGCGTAAAGTGATCCAGCACTACGGCAGTGACGAAGGCGCGGAGATGGCCTCGGTCTACTTGAGCGTGGTGAGCACGGTGAAGCTTGCGGGGGTGTCGGTGTGGCGTTTCCTCGGAGACTTCTTCTGCGACGTGGTGACAGGCGGCAGGAAGCATCTTGGACACCTGAGGCTGTCGCCAGCGTAGAAAAAGTAAAAAAAAATAATCAACAAGAAATACCAAAAACGGACAATTATTGGCCTGGAGACGGGTCGAGCGGACGCTATGTCTCTGACTTTGAGCATAGTCCAAAAATTGACCACTAACCTTGAGAAGATGGAAACCTGCGTTGGTGTCCTTCACGACTTGTACTGTCACCTCCGCTCCGCCAGTTGGAGGATTTGCCCGCCGGTCTGGCTTTGGACATGGATGTCCGTCTTGTCAGCACAAACCGCTATCACGAACTGTTTGGTGACCTGGAGTGCGGCAGCTGTCTTGACACCTACTCCTACAACATGATTTTTCCCGCAAAAGATCAGCACGGGGACCATTCTACTCTTGCCGATGGATGGGAAGACTTGGTTAATTACTAAAGTCCTCCAAAAAAGCTGTCCGGCGTGTCGGTGTGGGGGCGGTTCCTCGGCGACTTCTTACAGGACATGGTGACAGGCGAAAGGAGGCATGTTGAGCATCTGAGTCTTTCATCGGCATATAATTGACAATAAATACTAAAAACGGATAATGATTGGCCTGAAGACGGGGCAAGTTGAGACTATATGCTTGACTTTGAACCGAGTCCAAATTGACCATTAACGGATACTTGAGATGTTGAATAAGCGAGAAATATGTAAGTGGATAATAGGCGTAATAATTCTTTTCGTTCCAGTTCTTGTTTATATCCTAAAGTTTGGAGGATTTTCAATTAGTGATGACCCAAGTGACTGGGGCGTTTTCGGAGATTATATCGGAGGTATATATACGGTGCTGGTCACTATCTTCGCTATATACTTAACCCGTCATTTAGACAAAAGAGATGTTGAGCGAAATAAGGCACGAACGGCGTACGGAGAAATATATGAGCAGATTTGTAAGATAGATTATCAGAAGGTTGACTTGAGGTCTGTAAAAAAGTTATTGAAGCTCGCTAATGAGAAAGAGTTATATCTTCCCAATGATGTGTACTCGAAACTGACAGAATTATATGACGATTATGTTGAGGCGAAAGATCATCCAGAAACTTTCCAGTTGGAGAAAGAAGTTCAAATAAAGTCAAGACTGAAGAGACTCTATGACTCTTAAAAAGAAATACCTGATGCCAAAGAACTTGTCAGTTTGTGCAGCCAAGCAATTTTTTGATGAGGTTGAGCCCATATTCTCACTGACCAATGCGAAAATTCCCGGGGTTGAGCTAGATACCTCCCAGACTGAGAAAGCGGACATCTTTGGCCAACTGATGCTTTACAAATTTATTGAATATACCATTCATAAAGGCTGCTTCAGTGGCCCTTCAACGAATCTAAAATCGAATTACAGGCTAAAAGATCTGCTGGACAAAACTGGATTTCTACCTTTCGTGAATGAATTCATGAATAAGAGAAACAATGTACTAAAAAACGATATCCCAGAAGAGTACAAGTTGGAGTGGAAAGAGGCTGACAAGTTTTATATAGCCCCGATAGTATTATCCACATCGGCTAGCAGTAATTATACAGCGAAGGAAGAACTCATTCATCAGAAAATTAAAGAATATTACAAAGGATGCAGTACAATAGTTGGAACTATAATGTCATGCATAAACGAAGTCGGCACCAACTTTTTGGAACATGCAGAAGAAAATACGAATTCAGTTATGGTAGCATCTGGTAATAGTGACTATTTTGAACTTGCTTGTGCAGATACAGGTAAGGGAGTACTTTCTTCTTTACGTCCAGTAGTTAAAGGGAAAAAACAGAAGCACGAAATACTGCGAGAAGCTTTTAATAGAGGTGTAACCTCTAAACCGGGAACGAATCATGTCGGAGCCGGTATTTGGCTTATCAGTCAGTATGTCTCCTTTTCCAAAGGAGAACTGATTATTTATTCAGAAGGAGCTTCCTGCCATCAAAAAAAGAGCAATTTCAAGATGGGGCAATGTGGTTACTGGAAAGGAACAGTAGTGTATGTACGATTGCCTCTTCGTAATAATGATGCCATGGCTGCAGGCAAGGCAAAGCTAAGTAAACAATTTAATCAAGTACAATTATCACTTGTCTAATATGGATTATAGGTTAAAAATGAATAGATTCAAATCTGTTGTAACGCGGAAATCAGACGGGGAGGAAGTATATGAGGAGATTAAACAACATCTCACTAATGATGATGTTATTATTATTGACTTCTCAGACATAGATACTATGACCACATATTTCGCTAAACAGGTATTTGGAAAACTATATGTGGAACTGGGGGCGGAACTCTTCTCAAATAAGATTAAATTCGATAAAAGCCAGATGTCAGATGATGTAGAACTAGTGTTGAAGATAGGTATCGCTGGTGCATTATCAGCTTTATAACAGAAAAAAATGCTATGCGCACTTTCCGTATTTCCGATGGATAAAACACAGAATATTATAGCTAATGCATAATTATAACAATAAAACAAATGAGTAAAAGAGTTTATATTAGTGCAGATTACGATCCCTATGATGGGGACAAAGAAGTCGTCGAGGAACTAAACAAATGGGGACAAGATGACCTCCATAAAGTTGATTTTGTGGATATGTCTAAGGTGGCTTCTGGTTCAGTGTCAAATGAACCAGATTGTAGAATTTGTGATTTAAAAGCAGAATTCAATTCTCAGATTAATGCTTCTTCAGCAGTCGTGTTTATTGTCGGAGATAAGACCGCAACTCGTACTGCTGGATGTGCTTGTGAGCGAACTAGTAGAGAACAGAACGATTGTTACTGTACTCCGTATAAGGCAAACAGTTGTGGACGGCAACAATGTAAGGTGACAGGTACAAGTAAACCTGGCTCTAATGAAGATTTTGGGAATATAAATTCATGTTCTTATCTGCGCCATGAATTTGAACAGGCAAAGAAGAAAGGTAAAGACATTATTATTCTGTATAACTCTACCCGAAAAGAAACTTCATGGCTGCCATCTTATATGAGTGAATATGAAGATGCTGCCAGTCCGTTTTGGACATATAATTGCAAGAATGAAAAGGTTGGAAACTATGCATATATAAAAAGAGTGTTAGGTTTTGAATAAGCTATTTAAAGGAAGCCTTGTTTGGGCTCTTGGAGCAGTTTCCTTTGTGTATACAATTTTACCTGAGTCCTTTTTTGAAATCATACAATGGAAATTTCTTGAAGAAATAGATTGTTGCACAAAAATAGGCTTAAATAGAATCTGTAATCGGGTAGGAGTCTTCATTATTATCTGGATTTTTTCGATAGTTGGGTATGGACTCTTCTTAAAGTATCGAAAATCGGTTACAATCAAAGGTAAGGATTATATCATAAAAGTCGAGTATGGTGATTTACTTAAGACACGGAACTGCAAAAGAGTAATAAGTTTTGATGAGTGTTTTACATCTAATGTTGGACAATCTCCAGGCGACATTAAACCGGCTTCAATATGTGGGCAATATCTAAAAGCAAATCCAACTATTAATCTAAAACAGCTAATTACAGCTACAGGATTGCATTCAGAACGAAGCAAGTCCAAATATGGTAATCGGACTCGATACAAGCATGGTTCAATAGTGCCCAATGGTGATGATTTATTGATGGCTTTTGTTCCTTTGGATGAATCAGGCAGAGGAATATTTAGATCTGTTATGGATTACCGAAATAGCTTACTCAATATGTGGGATGAAATCGACAAACATTATGGTCAATGCGATGTTTGTATCCCCATCTTGGGATCGGGAATCACCCGCATAGGAAATGGCTCTACCGCTCAATTATCACAACAAGAGTTATTGGATATGATAATTTGGTCGTATAAAATGAATCCTCATAAACTAAAAAAGCCATACAAGCTTCGGATAATATGCAAGAGTGCAGACGAGTTCTCTCTGAACAACATTGATACAAGATAAATTATATGCAGTTACGAACCGACTGTTAGAGGTCAAATTTTTGATCTGGTGATAATCGTTTTAGCCTGAAATGATGCGTCCATATTTCTGTATCGATCTTTAAATATGTCTGCTCATCTTTGTGTACACATCAATTATAATAATATGTCATCGCATAATAATATAATAATATAATAATAACTTAAAAACTGATCTCTATGTTATTTTCATTTCAATGTTTTTCTGAACTATCATGGAAAGACACGTGGTGGGCGATAATCGCCTTACTGATATCCACAGGGATATCAATGTATTCTCTTATCATGGTTGCAAGAACCGCAAAGAACGTCCAGAGGGTGTCAGGCACTTCCCAACTGGCGCAGTTGAGAGACTTGATCCGGCATTTGTACAGAAATCTGATAGTTACAATCGCTTTCTATGAAAAATTCAACAATGAAAACGATAGTTCACAGGAGGGCCATTCCCGCTATCCGTCGGAATCACATTTACTCAAGCTCAAAGTGGACGGCAACGATTTCATACACATGGAGAAATACAATTCTGTCAACGACAAGAATGATGACATCAACTCTCGTATGCATGAAGTGAAATTGTTGTTGCGCAATTATGACACAGAGATTGACGTGGCGCTGGAGCATATGAAGAACAAGAACATGTCCTGTGATGTCATCAATGATGATATGGGGAACCTATTGTTCAAGCCCCTCTATCTAACATCATACATATTGAAATTGATGCACATGATCATCCGTGCTGAAAAACTAGATAGAGGCTTTGCGTCGCGGAGGATAACGATTACGCCGGAAGATGACGCCATTAACTTGATATTGACCAATCACCTTATAAAGTTAAATGAGAACATTTCCAATTATATTGTAGGGAGTCATTGGAAGAGCGATCTTGATTTCGGCAAAGAACTTCCAAATAGCGTGTCAAGGTCTCTGAAGATGCTGAAAACAGGAATAACGTTGAAGACTACCAGAGAAGACGCCCTTAAGTATTACTCGAGGACCCACCGGTCGGTTGACAAAGAATTGTCCGATACAATGGACCGAATCTCTGAAAACTTCAATGATTTGCTCAATTCAACGTATGTCAATGAAAACCCTCAATATAGGATGTTCTTGACAAAAGACGAATGGGGTGTTGAGGATTATCCTGTCATCATTAAAACTGATGTGGCTATCGAATATGGCAAAATACACATGATAACTTGCCGATAAAAAGCCAAACCTATAAAGCAATCTATATTATGAATTGGAAAGAATTAATTCTTGAGGCAACGGTCATCATCTGTACGACTGTTCTCGCAGGTATGGCGCTACATGTATTTAAATGTAAGGGCGCTGTTTGTATGATTTCTATTGTCCTGATCTTTTTCGCGATAATAATTTCGGTTCGCTTTATTCTGGAAGTCATCAAGGACATAAAGATGATGAGGAACCTGATTGATTCAAAAGACGAGGTTATCAAGAACCTTAAAGAGCAGTTAAATAACAACGAGAGTCTGAAAAAACTACAGAAAGATTACAACCGCATCCTTGAAGACAGAAATCGTTTGTGCAAAGACTTGGAATTGTTCTATGATGCGAAACTAAAAAGAGAGCCACAAAATCAAGGCGAGTCGAAGTCAGTTGATTTATGCACAAAGAATTTTGTGGAGGTGAAGAAAGCCTTTGACGCATATCAAAGATTATTGCACTAGTATTTCATAGTATGAAAGGAATAGTATTAGCCGGTGGCAGCGGTACGAGACTGTACCCTATCACCAAGGGCATCAGTAAGCAGTTGATGCCGATTTATGACAAACCGATGGTTTATTACCCGATCAGCGTGCTTATGCTTGCCGGGATCAGGGACATCCTCATCATCTCCACTCCATTCGACCTGCCTGGATTCAAGAGGCTTCTGGGGGACGGTTCGGATTATGGTGTTCACTTTGAGTATGCGGAACAGCCGTCTCCTGACGGATTGGCGCAGGCGTTCACCATCGGGGCTGACTTCATCGGCAAAGACTCTGTCTGTCTGGTACTGGGTGACAACATATTCTACGGCGGCTTCTTCACTCCTATGCTCAAGGAGGCCGTCAATGCCGCCGAGAAGGACCGCAAGGCGACTATATTCGGCTACTGGGTCAATGACCCGGAACGATATGGCGTAGCGGAGTTTGACGAGCAAGGCAACTGCCTCAGCATAGAGGAGAAGCCGGCGGAACCAAAGAGCAACTATGCCGTTCCTGGTCTGTATTTCTACCCTAATGAAGTGGTTGAAGTGGCCAGACACATAAAGCCATCAGCCCGTGGCGAATATGAAATAACCACCGTCAATCAGGTGTTCCTTAAGAATAAGCAGCTTAAAGTGCAGGCGTTGGGAAGAGGATTCGCATGGTTGGACACAGGCACCCACGATTCGCTCGCCGAGGCTTCCACTTTTGTGGAGGTTATCGAGAAAAGACAGGGCCTCAAGATCGCCTGTCTTGAGGCGATCGCATTCCGCAAGGGATGGATCGACGATGAAAGGATGCGCGAGCTCGCAAAGCCGATGCTCAAAAACCAGTACGGACAATACCTGCTTCAGGTGATAGAGGAAAAGAGACACAAGATCAATTCAGACACTTTAGCGAGAAGATAACATGGCAAAAAGGAATATCGTGATCACCGGCGGGGCCGGGTTCATCGGATCTCACGTCGTGAGGCTGTTTGTGAACAAATATCCCGAGTACAACATCATCAATCTTGACAAGCTGACCTATGCGGGAAACCTTGCCAATCTCAAGGACATCGAGGACAAGCCGAACTACAGGTTCGTCAAGATGGATATTTGCGATTTCGAGGCATTTTACAAGCTGATGCAGGACGAGCATATTGACGGAATAATCCACCTCGCCGCCGAGAGCCACGTCGATCGTTCCATCAAGGATCCGTTCACATTCGCGAAGACGAATGTGATGGGGACGCTGTCTCTCCTTCAGGCCGCCAAGCTGTACTGGGAGGGTCTCCCTGAGAAATATGAGGGAAAGAGGTTCTACCACATCTCGACAGATGAGGTCTATGGTGCGTTGGCAATGAACCACCCGGAAGGCATCAAGCCTCCGTTCTCCACAAAGGCCTCGTCCGGAAGCCACCATCTTGCCTATGGCGATGGGTTCTTCTACGAGACCAGTAAATATGCGCCTCACAGTCCATATTCGGCCTCAAAGGCATCCTCCGACCATTTCGTAAGAGCCTATCATGACACTTACGGCATGCCGACGATCGTGACGAACTGTTCGAACAACTATGGCCCGTACCAGTTCCCGGAAAAACTGATACCTCTGTTCATCAATAACATCAGACATAGGAGGCCACTGCCCGTTTATGGGAAAGGCGAGAATGTCAGGGACTGGCTGTACGTCGAGGATCATGCCAGAGCGATTGACACAATATTCCACAACGGACGCATAGCAGAGACCTACAACATCGGCGGCTTCAACGAGTGGAAGAACATTGACATAATCAAGGTTCTGATCAAGACGGTTGACCGTCTGCTCGGAAGACAAAATGGTGAGGACCTGGACCTCATAACCTACGTCACAGACCGCCCTGGTCATGACGCCCGGTATGCCATAGACTCCACTAAACTCCAGAAGGAACTCGGTTGGGAGCCGAGCCTTCAGTTTGAGGAAGGAATAGAAAAGACGGTGCGCTGGTACCTCGATAATCAGGAATGGCTTGACAATGTGACCAGTGGCGGCTACCAATCATATTATGAAAAAATGTACACGAACAGATAAAAACTTATAGACAAATGGACAAAAAGTTAATCACAGTAACAAGTCCGCTTCTGCCGAACTTGGACGAATTCACTGAATTGCTCAAGAAGATTTGGGCATCAAAGTGGATAACCAACAACGGCGACTTCCACAAACAACTGGAAGCAGCACTAAAGGAATATCTAGGAGTCCCTCAAGTCAGCCTTTTCACAAATGGTACCCTGCCACTTCTTACCGCACTTCAGGCCATGAGGATCACCGGAGAGGTGATCACGACTCCTTACAGTTTTGTCGCCACGACGCATTCTATCTGGTGGGCAGGATGCAAACCGGTGTTCGTTGACATTGATCCAAGGACCGGGAACCTTGACCCTGAAAAGATCGAGGCTGCGATAACTCCGAAGACGACTGCGATCATGCCTGTCCACTGTTACGGCAAACCATGTGACGTGCGCAGGATCAAGGAGATAGCGGATATCTATGGTCTAAAAGTCATTTATGATGCGGCTCATGCTTTTGCGCTTGAAATTCCCAGTGATGAAGCGGATTATAAACGTGCGTTCGACGAGACTCGCAATGCGCTTGAGCCATGCGCGCCTGTAAAACGGGGGGAACAGAGTGTAAAGACCGAATCCATTCTGAATTGGGGGGACATCAGCACACTTTCTTTTCATGCGACAAAAGTCTATAATACAGTAGAGGGTGGGGCGATGGTCACGCATGATGCCGAGACAAAGAGGCGCATAGACTTTCTAAAGAACTTTGGTTTTGCGAATGAGACAACTGTGGTTGGCCCCGGCATTAACTCCAAGGTCGATGAACTCCGTGCCGCTTATGGTCTGCTGAACCTAAAGCAAGTTGATGCGGCCATCGCTGCTCGCCAGCGTGTGGCCGTAAAGTACCGAGAGACTCTTCGTGGTGTTGATGGGATAACATTCTTCGATGACATGCCTGGAGTAAAACACAACTACTCCTACTTTCCCATATTCATCAATGAGAAAGTATACGGAATGTCTCGTGACGCTTTGTATGCGAAGATGAAAGATGCCAGCGTACTTGGCAGAAGATACTTCTACCCGCTCATCTCCGAATTCTCAACATACCGTGGTCTGGAGTCCGCTAACCCGGCGAATCTTCCTAATGCTCATAAAATGGCGGACAGCGTGCTCTGCCTGCCAATGCATCATGAGTTGAGTGATGAGGATATTGAACGCACGCTTGATTTGATTAAAAAGAAGTGATGGATCTACTCGCAAAAGAATTACGTGAGGAGTTCTGGAGGAATGATGCCTTGAATGGCTTTCCGATAGGAAAGCCATATAAGGAGATAGAATTCCTTTCCGAATCCACTGAAAAACAAGGACGAGAGTTAAGGAATGCACAATTGCGAGATATCCTTGATTATGCCCGTAATAATTGTCCGTTCTACAGTGGCTTATCCGGTGTGTCAGTGCTGCAGGATTATCCAGTTATGAATAAACTCAAATACCTTGAGAATTATGAGAATATTAGAGTTAATGATAGCACTATCCCAGGGCAGTTAGGCCATGTCCATATTCAGACAACCTCAGGATCAACGGGAACTCCATTTGCCGTACCTCAAGATACGTTGAAACGCCAAAGACGTATAGCCGAATTGAAGTATTTCGGAAAAATCGTAGGGTTTGTGGTAAACGAGTGGAAAAACAAATGAAAGAGATCTATGTATTAGGAATTGGTGGTTCATCATTCGCTCGAGTCGACCTTGCCAATGCCTGCGGATATACTGTCAAAGGTCTGTACAACTACAATAATGAGCGAACCGGGCAGGTGGATCATGGTTACACAATTCATGGCAGTTTTGATGACCTGCTCTCACAAGATTTGAGCGGTAAGAATTTTCTCCTAACCATGGGGGATATGAACATCCGCAAGGATTTATATGAGAGAATAACAGCAAAAGGTGGTTTGGTGCCGACATTGATACACCCGACAGCTGAAATATCTCAGTTTGCGTCCATTTCTCCTAAAGGAGTACTCATTGATTCACAAGTTATCGTGCAATCAGATTGCAATATTGAAGAAGGTGCGTTCATCTGTGCCCATGCTATGGTATGCCATCAGACCGCTATCGCACAATATGTATTCATCGCTCCAAAAGCCTTGATTGGTGCAAGGCTGAAAATTCATGAGTTCGCTTTTATCGGACAGAATGCGACTTTGATATCTACGAAAGTTAAAGAAGTCGGCAGTCATGCCACCATCGGGGCCGGAGCGGTGGTCACTAAGCCTGTTTTGGAAAACACAGTCGTCGTTGGAAATCCTGCTAGAGTGTTATAGTGCTTATGATGCATAAGTAGGAAAAAGTTGGCAATTGTACAGTTACGAAAACTTGGGAACCATACTTTATCGGGTACGGAAGATGATGGCGAATTTGGAGAAGAGAACCACATCAATATGTCAGTGTGTTGGATAACATTAATATGCATAGGTGCCAACATGTAGTCATATTATGGAGTTCTTCGATGATGTAGTTATTGGCGTTCAGAAGCATATTAGGAGAGATTAACACAGTTGAGCGCATTTAGAATAAATACAGAGGAGAGTGTAATATAAAGTCAAAAGGTTTGGAGCGACACGATCTAAGAGTAAATCCTTTCCCAATACGCTTCAATGGTGATGAAGTGATAAAAGAAAGCTTTCTGTACGTATCGTATCTCAGGCCAATAATGGGGCAAAATGACAACAAATGTTAATAATATTTATCGGTAATGAAAAGATATATTTTTATAATTCCTTCAATATGTAATATCGGTGGGGCTCAATTATATCTTGTGAACAAGATGCATTATCTCAAAGAGAAAGGATGGGATGTAATTGTTATCTATGCAAGAAAAGATATTATCCTTATTAAGGAACTAACGCAATTTGAGGCGAACTGTTATCCATATCTTGATTATTCAATTATGTATTATAGGAAGTCTTTTGTAGTACAAAAGGTAAAAGAAATATGCAATAAACTAGAAGATTCAAAATATTTAGAAACAGTTATTGAAAGTTGTACCGTATCAATATCTACATGGGCAGAGTTAATAGCAAAAGAATTGAAATGTAAACATATTATTTTTGCATTTGAGGAACTTTTTGATATGTCAAAGAGCCAATTGGATTTTGCGTATTTTAAACACATCCGGCATGAGTTAGCAGGTATAAAACCAGAGACTGTTCCTATGATGTTCAAAAACAGTGAGTATCGTATTTCTACCCCGGAATACTATAGGGCATGTCCCATACCTTCTATAGGAAAAGTAGCTGACAATTGGACAGAGATTCTGAAGTCATATGATGTCGTAATAGGATCGTTTGGCCGTCTAAATAAAGGATTTGTGTGGGTGGCAATGAAAGAAATCTATAAATACATGAGTTTGCATAAAGGTCCTAGATATGCTCTTCTTCTTGTTGGTGATACTAAAGATGAGAGATTTAAACAAAAGATTAGAAATAAGTTTAATAATATAGCAGATGTGATAATTACAGGGGAAGTCTGTCCTGCATCATTAGACATGATGAAAAGTGTTAATGTCTTTGTCTCTAGTTCTGGTGCTGCTGTCATTACTTCCGCATTAGGAATACCAACGATTGCTGTATCGCCAGAGTCTTTCTTGCCAAATGGAATTTTAGATTACACTACAGATAGTTCTTTGTTTGTTAAAGACCCATCATTCAAGAGTATTTCAGAATTGATAGAGGATGTAATTGATAATGAATACTGCTCAACTCATCCTAAAATGGGCATATATGATAATTATTTTGAAAATATGCATAATAATCATTGGGCCGAATTCGATCGGCAGATGACAATAGCCATAGATTGTACAGCACCTCAAGAATATTATGACGTATTCAAAATTTCGCTTGAAGGAAAACGTAAATGGGCTGGCATTTATTGCAAGATTTTTGGATATGATATTTTTGCAAAAACGATTGCTTTCTCGTCAAAACACTTGGGTACTTTAATAAAAGGTTAATGGCATCAAATATTATATCATACATATACAAATTTGCGGAGCGCATACTGACACATGCTACAACATTCATTGTAAGTATTGTACTTGCTCGCCTATTAACACCAACTGATTATGGGACTCTTTCAATAATCATGGTATTTATTACATTTTCTCAGGTGTTAATAGATGGAGGGTTGAGTTCATCATTAATTCAGAAGAAGATTGTTGATAAACAGGACTATGACACAACATTATCTATTACGATTTATTTAGCTATTCTCATATACGTTGTTCTAGCATTCTGCGCTGGATTTATAGAGTCTTGGTTGAATATGGAGGGGCTGGCAACATACCTTCGCATCGTGTCCTTGTCGCTCTTCCCTGCCGCATATCTATCAGTTATTAAAGCGAAGTTGGTTCGAGAGATGCGTTTTAAGGTTCAGATGTATGTTACGTTTATTGGCTCTATCCTTTCTGGTTTACTTGGTATTTGGATGGCTTATTCGGGATATGGCATATGGGCATTAATTGCTCAACAGATATCAAATACCGTGTTTTTATTCCTGCTTTTCGTTATTAGTATCAAATGGCTTCCATCAATAAAATTTCGTATTGAATGGGGAAGGGCCAAGGTCTTATATGATTACGGATGGAAGGTTATGACAACTAACCTTTTGGTAAGAGGAAATAATGAAATTGTTAGCCTTGCTATAGGACAACATTTTTCTAAAGCATCTCTTGGTCTGTATGATCGTGGCAAGCAATTTCCGCAGGCTGCATCAGAGAATATTGATGCTACTATTCAATCTGTACTCTTCCCTATTCTTTCAAGATGTCAAAATGATATAGCTCAATTAAGAGATAAAACTCGTAATATGCAAGTCTTTGGAGCATATCTTTTGTTTTTTATCTTAGCGATTGTTGCAGGTGCTTCTCCTACTTACATACCTTTACTGCTTACAGAGAAATGGCAAGGATGTATTCCGTTTCTCATGTCTTGGGTAATATGTTATCTTCCTAATGTGTACACTATAATAGCCACAACTGCGATTAATTCAGTTGGCTATAGTAGTATGACACTTAAAAGGCAAATAATTACGTCAATACCGTCTTTGCTTATTGTCCTTATTGTAGTCGCATTTTCGAAAGATGTGTTTAATGTGATGATAACCAAAATAATCCTGGTTCCGTTTATGTTTTTTGTAACAGCATATTACCTTAAAAAGGCAATTGGGTATGGATATGTTAACCAAATATTAGATTTACTTCCAAGTTTAGTAGCTGCAATAGGTGTCTTCTTTGTACTTTATTTCATGAATGGTATCAATCTTCATCCTGTTGTAATCCTATGCGCACAATGTATAACTTCAATTCTTGTTTATGGAGCAGTCTCCATATTATTTAAGATGAAGGGCATGAAATTAATAATAGCGGTATTGTTAAAAAAAAACGTCTAAAATTCTTTAGAATTAGATAATTCCATGGTAAACCATTTAACCGGTATTTAAGTTGTATGGGATATTTTCTTATTACTTTGAGCTTGTTTGTTACTTCGGTATTTTTTATAGTAATATCGATGTTTGGCTTATCTTATATGGGACAAAGTAGCGGTAGTTCACTATTCCTTATTTCCGTGCTTACTGTAAATATTTGTGCTGCAGTTTATATTTTCTACTATGAATTATGTCATTATAAAAGAGCCAATGGTAGTTTAATTCCCTATTTTATTCCGTTTTTGTTGCTTATCTGCTACTATTTCGAAAAAGTTTTTACACTCGCAGGAAATACAGTTCAGTCTTTTTCTATATTTAAAGATATTCTGGCAATTACTTCTCTTGGTATTTGGGCTGGTACTTTTTGTTATAGATATGATAAATTCAGCGAGATTGCAAAAAATACTGAGTTGATCATGTTTATTTGTACAATTGGCATAGTTATGGCATTGCCTACCATGTTCTTGACAAGCATGGGGCCTTCTATAGGTGGTGCAGGTGATCATCAGATATTATCATACATGTCTGCCTTGGCATTTGGTACAAGTGCTTATCGGTATTTTGTAAATCCAGATTCTGGGTATTGCTTTTTCAACAATAAAATCTACCATAAATTTTCACTTATTATTATGCTGCTACAAGTGCTTTTGTGTATAATTGGCGGAGGACGTGGCGGCTTTGTGCTTCTGATGGCAATAGCTTTCTTTTCTGTATTGGCATTAAAGATGAATGTGAAGCGGCTGATATTAGCTATAGTCATTGTAGTTGTTGGTGTCTTGTTTATAGGAGATTTGTCAGGAACTGAAGAGATATCAAATAGTATAGAACGTGTATTCTCCATCTTTAGTAGCACAAATGCAGCAGATGTTGATTCTGAACGAAACAGGCTGTATCAGATAGCATGGAGCCTATTTGAAGAAAGCCCATTGTTCGGATATGGTATTTTCAGACAATATGATCTTTGTTTCCAAAAGACATATTTACCATATTGGCATAATTTATTTCTGGATTTTTTGCTACAAGGAGGATTGATTCTATTTATGTTTGGTAGTATAACAACAATAAAAGTTATAAAGGGTGCATGGCAAATTATGAAAATAGATAAAGAACACTTTCTTCTACTTCCGTTATCTCTATACCCTTTTACGATGCTTTTGTTTTCTGGTACTTATTTAACAAATGCCATGTTTTGGTTTATTTTAATATATGTGTTGGGCAAGTCAAAAATAATAGGAATCAAATGAAAATTCTAAATATCTATAACAATGCACCTCTTTATCGAGAGGGTATCTTTACCTTGATAGATCAAGAACTTGATTGCGATTGGATATTTGGTGAAGGTATTAGTGATATCAAGCAAATGGATATAGCAAAACTCCGTGGTAAGACTTATGTAGTTAAAAATGTGAGTTGCCTAGGAGGCAAGGCCTACTGGCAAAAGGGGGTTTTGAAGCAGTTATATAATAAAGAATACACCCACTATGTTTTTCTTGGCGAGGAGCGTTGTTTGAGTACTTGGGTATTCTTATTACTGTCATTCTTTTTTCCAAAAAAGAAGGTGTTTTTTTGGAGTCACGGCTGCTATGGCAGGGAAAGCAAATTAAAGCTACTTGTTGAACGCTTATTTTGGAGTTTCATTGATGGGGCCGTTCTTTATGGCAACTATGCGAAAGAAGTGATGAAGAAAGAAGGATTCAATGTGGAGAATTATCTAGTTATTCATAACTCGCTAAACTACAATCATCAGATAGAACTACGTGATTCTGGTTTGTCTTCTAATGTATATAAGGCACATTTTGGCAATGACAATCACGTGATAATCTTCATTGGCCGACTTACCAAGGTTAAGAATTTGGATATGTTGGTAGATGCGGTCTATATGCTTAAAAACAGATGTGAGGAGTATAATCTTGTATTTGTAGGTAACGGCATGGAAGAAAGCAACCTGAAAGCTAGGGTGAAAAAACTTGAAATAGACGAGCAAGTCTGGTTCTATGGTGCATGCTATGAAGAGAAAACTAATGCAGAACTTATCTACAATGCGGATCTTTGTGTAGCACCAGGGAATGTTGGTTTGACTGCTATGCACACTATGGTTTTCGGAACTCCAGTAATTAGCCACAATAATTTCCCTTGGCAGATGCCAGAATTCGAGGCTATACATCCAGGAAAAACAGGCGACTTTTTTGAGTACCAGAATCAACAATCTCTTGTTGATACCATCAGCAATTGGTTTGCGACAAAAAGAGAAAAGCGAGAAGAAGTACGTCTGGCATGCTATAATGAGATTGATACACAGTGGACTCCAAAATTCCAATTTGAGGTGTACAAAAAATTACTTGCTTGATATGTTACAAACATTAGAGTTGCTTTGGTCAAAGGCGTTTCTCAAATTGCATGGATCATCAGTACGAAGGACTAAAAAGCACAAGTCTGTGTGTATAGATGTTGGTTGCAATGTCATTGACTGTGAGATTGGCCGTTATACCTATCTTGCAATGAATACATGGGCTATTCATGTTAAGATTGGAGCTTTTTGTAGTATCGGAGATGGTGCCTATATTGGAGGAGCTGAGCATCCTATCAATTGGGTATCGACATCGCCGGCTTTTGAAAAAGTAAATAGTTACCCCAGAAAGCGTTTTGCAGCACTAGAGATGCCTGCATACAAAACAACTATTATAGGTAATGATGTATGGATTGGCCATAATGCAGTAATAAAACAAGGCGTCACTATAGGAGATGGGGCGGTTATTGGCAGCAATGCTGTGGTAACAAAAGATGTTCCACCTTATGCAATTGCCGTAGGGTCACCCGCTATAATCAAAAAGTTTCGTTTTGATGAAGAGACAATAAAGCTGCTACTTGACTATAAATGGTGGAATAAATCAGACGAAGAACTGGAAAGAGTAGGCTTCTTGTTTGATGATATTAATAGGGTGAAAAAAATGATACAAGATGAAATATGTGGTAGACATTCCAGTGATGGTGAACGGTAGATTTTAACCACTATGCGATAGCAGGAGACCGCAACGTGGGATAATAATGAAATTAACTGATAATCACCAAAGATGCATCAGCGTGCGAAATAGTGGACTCTTAGCAGAAATGCACTCTTTGTTGCGATGTATTTAAGGTAAGGATTTCTTATGGTATAAGAGTTATATAACGAATTACTCTCAAAGTAAAATGATCAAGATATCGATAATAACAGTCACTTTCAATAGGGCGCATGTCATTAAGGATGCGATTGATGGTGTGCTGCGTCAAAAGTATAAGAACTATGAGTATATCATAGTGGATGGTAAGTCGCAGGATAATACTGTTGAGGTACTCAAGGAGTATGAACCCAAGTTTGATGGGCGTATGCGATGGATTTCAGAACCCGATAATGGGTTGTATGATGCAATCAACAAGGGAATTAAGATGGCAAGTGGTGATGTTGTTGGGATCATTAACTCCGATGATTATTTCCATCGCGATGATATATTTGATGCTATAGCGAATGGCTTCATCGATTCGTCAGTTCAGGTTGTATATGGTAATGAGCGTATTATAAATCCGGAGAAACCTGAGGTGAACTATAGATATGAGGCTCCTTGGTATTTTCATCCATCAATGTTTCGCATCGGTCTTGAACCACCACATCCTACTTTTTATGCCCGCAGAGAATTGTTCGATGAATGGGGATATTATAAAACAGGATATGTAATTAGCGCAGATTTTGAGCTTATGATGCGTTTCATGTTAATTCATAAAGCAAAGACAAAATACATAAACCATACTATACTGACATTCCGCAACACAGGCATTAGTACGGCTAGTTCAAATCGTCTTATGATGAATAAGGAAATTGTACGCGCGTGTGCAGAAAATCACATATGGACTTGTTTGCCTATAGTGTATTTGAAGTATTTGTTTAAAGTGCCGGAGTTATGGTTCGGGAAAAAGAGAAAATAACGTGGTAATTCTTCTATATGATGTATAAGCATTATTTCAAAAGATGGATTTCTGTCATTTTAGTGCTTGTCGGTTTGACAGTTAGTATTATCCCCATGATAGTAATTGCTATTGCCATTAAATGCGACAGCAAAGGACCGGCTCTTTTTAAGCAGAAACGGCTAGGAAAGAACATGAAACCATTTATGTGTTACAAGTTCCGGACAATGTGCCAAGGGGCATTTGAGAAAGGTGGGATAGCTAGTTCGGAAAGCGATAGTCGTATTACGAAGGTTGGCGCTATACTTCGCAGAACAAGTTTAGACGAACTTCCTCAGATGTTCAATATTCTGAATGGAACAATGGCGATTATTGGCCCTCGACCTATTCTTGATTTTGAGTTCGAACCTTATAGGGACGACAAACGTTACGCTCACAGATATGATGCGCTCCCTGGAATGTTTTGTACTGTGGATCTAGACTTACGTGCCACGGCGGATCGTGAGACACAGTTTGATTTGGATGCGAAGTATGTGGATGATATGTCACTAGCTCTTGATGTTAGGACTTTTTTCGGCATCATAAAGACCGTTGTCCTCGGAAAAAATGTTTATAAGGATGGAAAATAATTTGTAATCAAATAGCAACAATGAATAATCAATACAATGGGCATCTGTGCATCGTGTTCGCCTTGGAACATTACAATCCTCTGAATATGATTCGCGCCTTGGGAGAGGAAGGTGTATATCCGGTGTATTTCTCTGTCAAGCGTCGTTATGAGGTGGCGACTAAAAGTAAGTACATTTCAGAGCTGTATCGAGTTGACTCGGTGGAGGAGGGCTTTCATCTGCTGATGGATAAATATGGCCATCTGGCAAAAGAGATAGGCAAGAAGCCTTATATATTATTCTCTGACGATAAGTCGATAGGGTATTTTGATGATCATTATGATGAATGGAATGATAAGTTCATCACCTATAACGCAGGTCGAGCCGGTCGTATAAATGAGTTTATGAATAAGTATAATATTCAGCAACTTGCCAAGAAACATGGGTTTAATGTGTTAGACTCTTATGTTATAAGTAAAAAGGGTAAATTGCCTGAAAATCTTTGGTATCCTATCATAACCAAGGACATTTCGCCAAACTCTGGTTCATGGAAGGGTGATGTGTATATCTGTCAAGATGAAAAGGAACTTAGTGAGGCTATTGGTAAAATAGAGAGCCAACAGATTATGATTCAGCATTTTGTTGACAAACAGAACGAAATGGCTTTGGAGGGCTACACCATCAACAAAGGAAAGGACATTCAAGTCATTACCGAGATGAAGTGGAAATACCTTATTCAAGGTTATTATAGTCCTTATCATGATGTGAAGATGTTTGAGGATCAGGTGATTGAAAAGAAGCTTCAGGCTATGTTTGAAGAAATAGGCTTCGAGGGTGTATTTGAAGTGGAATTCCTAATAGACAAAGATGGAACGTTTTATTTCATGGAGACCAATTTCCGTGCATCAGCTTGGAATCCGACTTGTAAGTTTGCAGGCATGCCGTTACCTTATCTTTGGATTAAGGGTATGGAGAATGGTTATATAGATTCTTCTGACCGAAAAGAGTTTGAACCGTTCACGTCTATGAGTGAAGTTATTGATTATGCCAAACGTGTGGAGGGAGGTATGTGTACTTTGGCTGAATGGCTACGTGATTTTAAGGATGCCAAATGTGTGTACATTTACGATAAAGAAGATCGTGAACCATGGGATGAAGTGATCAAGAATTGGGAAAAATTTAAGTAATAGTCAATGGATAAGTTATTATTTACTGGAGGATCTGGTTTTCTTGGAAGGAACATCAAGCCAATTCTTGACAAACAGTATGAGGTGACCACTATAGGTATCATGGATGTTGATATGATAAAAGCGAATTTCGTAACTGACATACCCGAACTACCGGAACGGTATGACGTGGTACTTCATGCTGCAGGGAAAGCTCATATTTATCCGAAAACAGAGGCTGAAAAGCAGTCTTTCTATGATGTGAATCTTACAGGCACCGCCCATCTTTGTGAAGCATTGGAGAAAGTAGGTGTGCCCAGAGCATTTGTCTTTATTTCAACAATGAACGTTTATGGTAGTGTTCCGGGCAATATGGACACTGAAGATAGCAGACCGTTAGTCGGGGATTCTCCATATTCCGATAGCAAGATCAAGGCCGAAGAATATTTGACTGACTGGTGCAGAACCCATAATGTGATCTTGGCTATTCTACGTCCGTCGCTTTTGGCTGGAAGGGGGGCACCAGGAAACCTTGGGGCGATGGTAAAAGGAATCCGTACTGGTGCATATTTGAGTATTGCAGGTGGCAAGGCTAAGAAAAGCGTGCTGATGGTAGATGACATCGCCCGTTTAGTCCCTCTTGTTGCAAAGAAAGGTGGCGTTTATAATGTATGCGATGATCATAATCCATCATTCGGAGAATTGGAAGAAACTATAGCAAAGCAGTTGGGTAAACGGAAACCGATTAACATTCCGTATTGGATGGCAAAGTGCCTTGCTCTATTTGGCGACGTTTTTAGATTCTTCCCTATCAACTCTCAACGTCTCAATAAGATTGTGACTTCGGATGTGTGGAGTAATGAAAAAGCAAAGAGGGAACTAGGATGGCAGCCTTTGGATGTCTTGAATAATTATAAGATCTAATTATCCTCCCTTTTGAAGTCCTATTGGTAGTAGACGAGAATTAGATTAATCTGATGAACGATTTCATCGCTTCCATAATGCTCATGGGTGCCATGGCATCTTCCGAGGGTTATTTGCCGTACTGGATGACGACCAACCAGTATGGGCTGATGCCGGAGAGGAATGGCGGGTTGGCGCTGCTGCAGGCAAGCACACAATTTGATCAGTTCAAGACTATTCAATACAGGTTTGGCGCTTCTTTGGCGGCGAATAGTTATAAAAAC
>ERZ1026860.645-NODE-645-length-21270-cov-17.488381_pt1 | contig 21270 bp, 19 predicted proteins | sample MGYA00380160_ERZ1026860 | MGnify/ENA primary metagenome ERZ1026860 (study PRJEB33269, sample SAMEA4719796) | human gut metagenome | biome: human-associated habitat; feature: organic feature; material: feces | place: Cameroon | collected 2013-10 ... | reverse complement strand
GTCTCGTGGGCTCGGAGATGTGTATAAGAGACAGGAATCCGACCGGGAAAACCTACAGTAGATTATTTGAATAAAATATTAAAATATATTATATTTATAGGTGCTGCAGGACTAACGATCGTGGCAGTTGTTCCATTCTTCTTTAATGGAGTATTTGGAGCAAGCGTTTCATTTGGAGGAACATCTATCATCATCGTAGTAGGTGTTATCCTTGAGACGATCAAGCAGATCCAGTCACAGTTGTTAGTACAGAACTATTCTGGTTTTTTGAGTGAGTAACTATAAGAAAAGCTGTAGTGACAACTACAGCTTTTTGTGCTTATATGGAATGTTTTTATATAAGCACAAAAGCCAAATGGTATTAAAAACGATGGTATGGAAACAAATTGTATGGTAACTAAAAATAAAAGAGAGACAAAAGGAGGATTTGTCATGAAAATTATTATGTTAGGAGCTCCAGGTGCTGGAAAAGGTACTCAGGCAAAACAGATTGCACAGGCGTACGATATTCCACACATCTCAACAGGTGATATTTTCAGAGCAAATATTAAAGAAGGAACAGAACTTGGAAAGAAAGCACAGGAATACATGGACAAAGGACTGTTAGTTCCAGATGAACTTGTATGTGATCTTGTTGTTGACCGTATCCACAAAGATGATTGTGAAAAAGGTTATATTTTAGATGGATTTCCAAGAACGATCCCACAAGCAAATGCATTAGATGAAGCACTTGCAAAAGACGGTGAGAAGATTGAATTTGCAATCGATATCGAAGTTCCAGATGAAAATATCATCAACAGAATGTCAGGAAGAAGATCCTGCAAGGACTGTGGAGCAATCTTCCATGTTCAGTATAATCCTCCAAAGAAAGAAAACTGCTGTGACGTATGTGGTGGAGAATTAATTCTTCGCGACGACGACAAAGCAGAAACTGTAAAAAAACGTCTGGATGTTTATCATGAACAGACAGCTCCACTGATCGCACACTATAAAGAAGCAGGAAGCTTACACGAGATTGATGGAACACAGGATATCAAAGTTGTTTTTGAAGAAATCAAATCTATTTTAGGATAAGAGGCAGACCATGGCAGTTACGATCAAATCAAAAAAAGAAATCGAACTTATGCGGGAAGCCGGGAAGATGTTAGAAGAGGTTCACAATAAGTTAGCTGATTTTGTAAAACCGGGAATCTCTACATTAGAGATCGACCAGTTTGGAGAAAAAGCGATCAGAGATCTTGGATGTGTACCAAACTTCTTAAACTATAATGGATATCCGGCATCCATCTGTGTATCTGTCAATGACGAAGTCGTACATGGTATTCCAAGCAAAGACCGGATTTTACAGGATGGAGACATTGTAAGTCTGGACGCAGGATTGATCCATGAAGGATATCATTCCGATGCAGCAAGAACACATGCGGTTGGAAATATTTCCGAAGAAGCAAAGAGACTGATTGAAGTAACAAAGCAAAGTTTCTTTGAAGGAATCAAACTTGCAGTTCCAGGAAATCATTTGTTTGACATATCTGAAGCAATTCAGAAATATGTAGAAAGTAATGGTTATTCTGTAGTCAGAGATTTAGTGGGACATGGAATTGGAACACATCTTCATGAAGATCCACAGATTCCGAACTTCAAACAAAGAAGAAAAGGAATGAAATTAAGACCAGGAATGACACTTGCCATTGAACCAATGGTAAATGAAGGTAGTTATGATGTTGTCTGGCTGGACGATGACTGGACAGTTGTTACGGAAGACGGAAGTCTGGCTGCACATTATGAAAACACGATCGTCATCACAGAAGATGGTTGTGAAATATTGACTTTGTCTGAATAGGAGGAGTAAAATGGCAAAATCAGAAGCAATTGAAGTTGAAGGAGTAGTGTTAGAGAAGTTACCAAACGCTATGTTCAAAGTAGAAATCGAAGGTGGACACGTAATCTTAGCTCACATCAGTGGAAAGCTTAGAATGAACTACATCAAGATTTTACCAGGTGACAAAGTAACACTGGCATTATCACCATATGATTTATCAAAAGGAAGAATTATCTGGAGAGACAAATAAAATTTTAAAAAGGTCTTGAAAAATTCTGAATATGATGATATAATCATACCCGAACGTTTTTTGAAAGGAGATATTCAAGTGAAGGTTAGAGCATCTGTAAAACCAATTTGCGAAAAATGCAAGGTTATCAAGAGAAAAGGATCTGTCAGAGTAATCTGTGAGAATCCAAAACACAAACAGAGACAGGGATAATTACGACGTTCGATAAGAATATCGCAATAATCCTTGGTTTGTTGTGTATTCACCTATTTACTGCAAGAACAGTTTAGAGGTGTATTTTGTGATGTGTAGAGATACACTCGCATAATTTAGGCGGCTGCAGTGTGAGTACAGGTACGCTCATACTGATTATTTATAGATAGAAAGATAATTTGAGGAAGAGACATATATATCATTTCACCGTACTGCGGATATATGGATTGCCCTTAATAGACAAGTAATTATTTATTTTGGAGGAAAGAAAAACATGGCTCGTATTTCAGGTGTTGATTTACCAAGAGAAAAGCGTGTAGAGATTGGTCTTACTTATATTTATGGAATCGGTCTTTCAAGCGCAAAACGTATTTTGGCAGAGGCAAATGTTGATCCTGATACTCGTGTACGCGACTTAACTGATGATGAAGTTAAAAGAATCAGTGCAGTTATCAACGATACACAGGTTGTAGAAGGTGATTTAAGAAGAGAAATCGCTCTTAACATTAAGAGATTAAAAGAAATTGGATGCTACAGAGGAAAACGTCATAGACAGGGACTTCCTTGCCGTGGACAGAAAACAAAGACTAACGCAAGAACACGTAAAGGTCCTAAGAAAACAGTAGCTAACAAGAAGAAATAATAAACACTAGATTTGTAGTGTTATGACACACCCGGCTGTATGGACAGTCAGGAATAGCATAAGATTTGCAGTATCGGCAATCTTTTTGGAATTGAAATGAAGAAAGAAAGGTATACGTAATTATGGCTAAAGTTACAAAGAAAAGTGCAAAAAAACGTGTAAAGAAGAATGTACAGCACGGACAGGCACATATTCAGTCATCTTTTAATAATACAATCGTTACATTAACAGATGCACAGGGAAATGCTCTTTCTTGGGCAAGTGCAGGTGGATTAGGATTTAGAGGATCCAAAAAATCTACACCATATGCAGCTCAGATGGCAGCTGAAACTGCAACAAAAGCAGCATTAGTGCATGGATTAAAATCAGTAGATGTAATGGTTAAAGGTCCAGGATCAGGAAGAGAAGCAGCAATCCGTGCTTTATCAGCAGCAGGATTAGAAGTTACAAGCATCAGCGATGTAACACCTGTTCCACATAATGGATGTCGCCCACCAAAACGTAGAAGAGTCTAATTTAGGAGGATAATTAAAGATGGCAGTAGATAGAACTCCAGTCTTAAAGAGATGTAGATCCTTAGGTTTAGATCCTGTCTTTTTAGGAATTGATAAAAAATCAAACAGAAGTTTAAATAGAGCAAACAGAAAGAAAAGTGAATACGGACTTCAGCTTTGCGAAAAACAGAAAGCTAAATTCATCTATGGTGTATTAGAAAAACCTTTCCGTAACTACTATGCAAAAGCAGAAAGAATGAAAGGTCAGACTGGTACAAACCTGATGACATTATTAGAGCTTCGTTTAGATAACGTATTATTCCGTTTAGGATACGGAAGAACAAGAAAAGAATGCAGACAGATCGTTGACCATAAACATGTATTAGTTAATGGAAAACAGGTTAACATTCCTTCTTACCAGGTTAAAGCTGGGGACGTTATCGAAATCAAAGAAAAACATAGAACATCTCCAAGATACAAAGAGATCTTAGAAGTAACAGAAGGAAGAATGATCCCTTCATGGTTAGAAGCAGATCATGATAACTTTACAGGAACTGTAAAAGAACTTCCATCAAGAGATGAGATCGACGTACCAGTTAACGAAACATTAATCGTCGAGTTATATTCTAAATAATAACCCTCAAGTTAAACCTAAGCCAAAAGGAGGGCACGTATGTTTGAATTTGAAAAACCAAATATTGAGATTAATGAGATTTCAGAAGATAACCGTTTTGGACGCTTTGTTGTGGAACCTTTGGAAAGAGGTTATGGTACAACTTTAGGTAACTCCTTAAGACGTATCATGCTTTCTTCTCTGCCAGGTGCAGCAGTAAGTTCAGTAAAGATCAAAGGTGTTCTGCATGAGTTCAGTTCCATCCCAGGGGTTAAAGAAGATGTACCTGAGATCATCATGAATATCAAATCTCTGGCAATTAAAAACAACAGCTCATCCGCTGAAACAAAGCAGGCTTATATCGAGTTTTCAGGAAAGGGTGTAGTAACTGCCGGAGATATTAAAGCGGACAGTGATATCGAAATCTTAAATCCAGAGCTTGTGATCGCAACATTAAGCGATGACAGCAGCAAACTGGATATGGAGCTTACAATCACAAACGGACGCGGATATGTAGGCGCAGACAAAGCAGACAAAGAAGGAAAAGCAATCGATGAGATCGCAGTTGATGCGATTTACACACCAGTTGAGCGTGTAAACTTAAAGGTTGAGAATACTCGTGTAGGTCAGATCACAGATTATGACAAATTAACATTAGATGTATTCACAAACGGAACATTAACACCAGATGAGTCTGTAAGTTTAGCAGCGAAAGTATTATGCGAGCACTTAAACTTATTCGTAGATCTTTCTGAGAATGCCAAGACAGCAGAAGTCATGGTAGAAAAAGAAGATGACGAGAAAGAAAAAGTTCTTGAGATGAGCATTGACGAATTAGAATTATCTGTTCGTTCATACAACTGCTTAAAGAGAGCTGGCATCAATACAGTAGAAGAATTAACAAATAAGACTTCAGAAGATATGATGAAAGTTCGTAACTTAGGACGTAAATCATTAGAAGAAGTTTTAGCTAAGTTAAGTGAATTAGGATTATCCCTAAGTTCAGGAGAAGAATAGAAACCAGACCCGCCTAGGCTGAAGGCATAAGTAAGCAAGGCGAAAAAACACAGGAGGTCATTATAATGGCAAAATACAGAAAATTAGGAAGAACAGCTTCCCAGAGAAAAGCACTGATCCGTGCAGAAGTAACAAATCTGTTACATCATGGAAAAATCGTTACAACTGAAGCAAAAGCAAAAGAAATCCGTAAGGTAGCTGAGAAACTGATCGCTTTAGCTGTAAAAGAAAAAGACAACTTTGAAACAGTTACAGTTGACGCTAAAGTTGCTAAGAAAGACGAAAACGGAAAACGCGTGAAAGAAGTTGTAGATGGTAAGAAAGTTACTGTTTATGAAACAGTTCAGAAAGAAATCAAAAAAGATTTACCATCCCGCTTACATGCAAGAAGACAGATGTTAAAGGTATTATATCCTGTAACAGAAGTTCCTACAGAAGCAGCTGGTAAGAAAGCTAATACAAAGAAAGTTGATTTAACAGCTAAGTTATTCGACGAGTATGCACCAAAATATGCTGAACGTAACGGTGGTTACACAAGAATCGTTAAGATTGCTCAGCGTAAAGGTGATGCAGCATTAAAAGTAGTACTTGAATTAGTTTAATCAACAGTTCAATACTGACTATATTATTTAAATTCCAAATCGACAACAACAAAGAGGTCTTATTCCGGAACAACTGGGATAAGACTTTTCTTTTTTTATGGGAAATAGTATACTATCCTTATTACGGATCAGATAGGAGAATATTATGTCCATATTGAAAATAAAAGACTTAGTTCACAAATATGTGACCTATGGAGATACAGAAGAAGATAAACAAGAGATCGCAGCAATCGATCATATTGACATCAATGTTGAGAAAGGTGAATTCGTAGCAATCCTTGGAAAGAATGGTTCTGGGAAATCATCTCTTGCGAAGCATATCAATGCTCTGCTCATGCCGACAGAAGGCGCAGTATATATCAAAGGAATGGATACAAAAGATGAAAGTACCCTCTTAAAAGTCAGACAGAGTGCAGGAATCGTATTCCAGAATCCAGATAACCAGATCGTAGGAACAACGGTAGAAGAAGACACAGCCTTCGGTCCAGAGAATCTCGGAGTGGAACCCAAAGACATCTGGACAAGGATCACAGCAGCTCTGACAGGTGTGGGAATGATCGCATATAAAGAAGCAAGTCCCAATCATCTTTCTGGTGGACAGAAACAGAGAGTAGCAATTGCAGGGATCATGGCAATGGAGCCAGAATGTATCGTATTAGACGAACCAACAGCCATGCTGGATCCAGAAGGCCGCAGACATGTTTTGTCGCTAGTGAAAGCATTGAATAAAGAAAAGAATATCACGATCCTTATGGTGACACATCATATGGAAGAAGTAATCTTAGCAGACCGTATCATCGTGATGGATCAAGGAAAGATTGTTATGGACGGAAAACCAAAAGAGATCTTTTCAAGGGTTGATGAGATGAAAACATTAGGTCTGGAAGTTCCGTATGCAACAGAACTTGCATGGGAGCTTAAAAAAGAAGGTGTTAACTTGTCAGATACGATAACAACAAAGGAAGAGCTGGTGGAGGAATTATGTCAATTCGTTTAGAACATGTAAGTTATGCGTATGAAGATAATTCCAGTAAGAAGAATTACGCATTAAAAGATGTAAACTTAGAAATAAAAAAAGAAGAATTTATTGCAGTGATCGGACACACAGGTTCTGGAAAATCAACATTGATCCAGCATCTGAATGGACTGATCAAACCAACGTCTGGAACAATATATTTCGATAATGAAGATATATATTCAGAAGGATACCCATTACGAGAATTACGAGGAAAAGTCGGTATATGTTTCCAGTATCCAGAACATCAGCTATTTGAGACAACGATTTTAGATGATGTATGTTTTGGACCAATGAACTTCGGAAAGACGAAAGAAGAAGCAACAGAGATTGCTGTCAAATGTCTAAAAGATGTTGGATTACCAGAAAAATTATATCAAAAATCACCATTTGAATTATCTGGCGGACAGAAGCGAAGAGTAGCGATCGCAGGGATTCTTGCAATGCAGCCAGAATATTTCATTTTGGATGAACCAACAGCAGGACTTGATCCAGTTGGAAAAGATCAGATCTTAAATCTGTTAAAGAAACTTCATGAAGAAAAGAAGATTACGATCATTCTGGTATCACACAGCATGGAAGATGTTGCAGATTATGCACAACGTGTGATCGTTATGAATGGTGGACAGGTCATGTATGAAGGAGATAAAAAAGAAGTATTCTCTCATAAGAAAGAATTAGAAGAAGCAGGACTTGCTGTACCGTTTTATCGTCAGGTATGTGAAGAACTCGCAGACAGAGGGTTTCCGATTCAGAGAGATTTATTGACATTAGGAGAAACAAAAGAAGCAATTTTAGAAGGACTAAAAGGACTGAGAGGAAAATAAAATGCTCAAGGATATAACAATTGGACAATATTATAAAGAAGACTCTCTGATCCACAGACTCGATCCGAGAGTGAAATTATTTGCAGTCTTGATCTACGTCATTACATTATTTATGCATAAAGCACCTGCAACTTATGTGATGTCACTGCTATTTTTGATCATAACGATCAAGATTTCAAAGGTACCTGTAAAATATATTTTAAGAGGATTAAAAGCGATCGCAGTGATCTTGTTATTCTCTGTAATGATCAACATGTTATTTATTCCAGGAAAACCAGTGATCCAGTTCTGGATCATATCAATTTCCGCAGAAGGGATCAGGACAACTATTTATCTGGGAAGCCGTCTGATCATGTTGGTATTAGGAACGTCTTTACTGACATTTACAACAACACCAAATGAACTGACAGACGGACTAGACAAATCACTTGGATTTTTAAATAAAGTCGGAGTACCAGTACATGAGATTGCTATGATGATGTCAATTGCACTGAGATTTATTCCAATCTTAACAGAAGAATTAGAAAAGATCATGAAAGCCCAGACAGCCAGAGGAATCGACTTTGAATCTGGAGGTCTCTTAAAACGAGTAAAAAGCATGGTGCCGATTATCGTACCACTGTTTGTAGCAGCGATCCGAAGAGCGAATGACCTTGCAATGGCAATGGAATCCCGCTGTTACCATGGTGGTGTTGGAAGAACTAAATTAAAACCATTAAAATACGAGAAAAGAGATAAGATAGCGTATATCGTCCTGTTTGTATTTTTAGCAGTGATGATCTATTTATCCTTTTTTAGTCCATGGAGGTAAGATACGATGAAACGAGTAAAATTAATCGTAGCCTATGATGGAACCAATTACTGTGGATGGCAGGTACAGCCAAATGAGATTACGGTCGAAGGTGTCTTAAACAAACATATATCAGGACTTACAGGAGAAGACATCAAAGTCATCGGAGCCAGCAGAACGGATTCAGGAGTCCATGCCCTTGGAAATGTAGCTGTATTCGATACAGAAAGCCGTATTCCGGGAGAGAAGATGGCAAAGGCATTAAATGCAAGACTACCAGAAGATATCATCGTTCAGGGCTCCAAAGAAGTGCCGTTAGATTACCATCCAAGATTTCAGGATACAAGAAAGACATATGAATATACCTTTTACAATGCAAGATACGATAATCCAGTGACAAGCAGACACCATCATTTTGTATATGTACCACTTGATGTGGAGAAAATGAAAGAAGCAGCTTCTTATTTCTTAGGAGAACACTGTTTTATCAGCATGTGCAGCAGTAAAGCACAGGTTACATCCTATGTCAGAGAGATTTACGAATGTGATGTGACACAAAATGGCAGATATATCACGATGAGAGTCACAGGAAGTGGATTTCTCTATAATATGGTACGTTTAATGGCTGGAACGCTTTTAGAGGTCGGAAGAGGAAAACAAGAGCCAGAATGGGTCAAAGAAATCTTAGCATCCAAAGAAAGAGTGACACCCGGACCAAAACTTCCAGCAAAAGGATTAACATTAATTCAGATTGAATATCCGGAGGATCGAGCGAATGCAGAATAGCTTTATCATATTTCAGAAATTGTTAGTATTGTTTGGTTTTATGCTGATCGGATACCTAAGTTACAAGAAAAAATGGATCAGTGATGATACAAGTTCACAGATATCAGGACTGATCGTAAATATATTTAATCCTGCATTGATCATATCTGGCGTGATCGGTTCCGTTGGAAATGGAAACTGGAATCTTGTGATCATGGACCTGATCCTTGCAGTGATCTTATTTGTGGTATTGATCCTGATCAGTCCGGTATTTGTTCGTATTCTAGGTGTTAAAAAAGATGAAAGAAATATCTACGCAGTAATGCTGATCTTTTCGAATCTTGGATTTATGGGAATTCCGATCATTGAAGAATTATATGGAAGAGGAGCTATCTTTTATGTAGCACTGTATACACTAGTATATAATATTCTCTTTTACACCTATGGAATTTATCTTTTTGAGAAAGAACGTGCCATGCAGACAGGACAAAAAGCCAAGATCACATTCCAATGGAAAAAGATGATCAATCCAGGAATGGTCGCATGTCTGGCTGCGTTATTGATTTTTGCATTTCAGATCGATGCACCGGCACCTGCGGTAAGTTTTGTACAATACTTAGGAAATGCAGCAATCCCACTCTCTATGATCATTACAGGAGTATCTTTAGCGAAGATGCCGCTGGTCGATGTTTTCAAAGACATCAAGATGTATCAGTTTACATTTTTAAAGATGCTGGTGATCCCAGTGATCGCAGCATTTGTGATCCGGCTGTTTCATTTAGATCCTGTTCTCTCAGGGATCATGGTATTAATGTTTGGAATGCCAAATGGAAGCATGGCAGTGATGATGGCGATCGATTATGGATTAGACAGTTCCATTTGCAGCAGAGGAATCGTTTTGACAACCTTATTATCGATCATAACATTGCCAATTGTGGCGTACTTAATCTGAGAAAATAAAAATTAATCACATTTTTATAGGAAATTACAAGATTTATCAACATCATTTCAACATACATAGGGATAATACACCCATATGTTGTGGAAAGAATTATAAAATCAAGACCATCTTGTGGATAACATCAAAAATTTATCAAAAACAACAAGAAAAAATCTTGACACACCCGGCTGCGTATTATATAATAAGAAACTGTGACATGCAAGAGAATACTACCCCAATGCCCCGGTGGGAGTATTTAATATAGACACATATGATTGATAGAAATTTTAAGGAGGAACACCATGAAAAGTTTTATGGCCAGCCCATCAACAATTGAAAGAGAATGGTATGTAGTTGATGCTACAGGACATACATTAGGACGTTTAGCATCTGAGATCGCAACAATCTTAAGAGGTAAAAACAAACCAACTTATACACCACATATCGATACAGGAGATAACGTGATCGTTATCAACGCTGAGAAGATCAAAGTAACTGGTAAGAAATTAGACCAGAAGATCTATTATCATCATTCAGACTATGTTGGTGGAATGAAAGAACAGACATTAAAAGAAAAATTAGCTAAAAAACCTGAAGACGTAATCTATCTTGCAGTTAAAGGAATGCTTCCAAAAGGACCTTTAGGAAGACAGATGATTAAGAAACTTCACGTATATGCAGGTGCAGAGCACAACCATGCAGCTCAGCAGCCAAAAGCATTAGAGATCAAGTATTAATTTTTGAAGGAGGAAGAAGCAGTGGCTACAGCAAAATATTACGGAACTGGTAGAAGAAAACACAGTGTTGCCAGAGTATATTTAGTACCTGGAACAGGAAAAATCACAATCAACAAAAGAGATATCGATGAATATCTTGGATTAGAAACATTAAAAGTAGTTGTACGTCAGCCATTAGTTGCAACAGATACACTTGACAAATATGATGTATTAGTAAACGTTCATGGTGGTGGATTTACAGGACAGGCTGGAGCAATCCGTCATGGTATTTCCAGAGCTTTATTACAGGTTGATGGAGAATACCGTTCAACATTAAAGAAAGCTGGATTCTTAACAAGAGACCCAAGAATGAAAGAAAGAAAGAAACCAGGTCTTCGCAAAGCACGTCGTGCACCACAGTTCTCAAAACGTTAATCATACGTTACAGAAGATACGAAGAATATACAGAGCCTTTCAATGGAGAAATCTATTGGAAGGCTTTTTTCTTTTTCCTTATTGCTAAAAACTGATCAAAGAATGTAAAATGAGGTGATTTATGTGAAATACGAAGAGCTGTTTCAGTTAAAAGATTTTCAAAAAGCAAAACTGTTGACAGGAGATAACATTTTGTTAAGAGAAATTACAGGTGCCCATGTGATTGAGATGGCAGATGGCGTCAATTGGGCAGGAAGAGGCGAATTGGTTTTTACAAGCGGTGTTGGATTCCATGATGTTGACCACGAGATGAAAGTATTGATACAAACTGTTGCACAAAATTATGCAGCAGGAATTGTTGTAGAAATCGGACCTTATATCAAAGATGTAACACAAGAATGGATCGATTATGCACAGGAGCTTAATATACCGCTTATGATTCTTCCATATGATATTCCGATCACTAATATCATTTCAGAAATTTACCGCAATGTATACAGCACGCAGGAATATCGTAATTCAGTAGATAAATTTATGAAAGAATGTCTTTATGAGCCAACAGAAGAAATATATGAAAGAGCCGAAGCTTTTGGATTTGATGAGAAAAGAAAACATATTGCATTATTTCTGTCACCAGATGAAAAAAATGGAGATTTAGAACATTTGATACAGGCAGCCAGACAGAGTTTAAATCTGCAGCCAATAATCTTCACATTGATTGAAAATGATGGAGTTGTAGTAATCTATGATCTGCCAGAAATGTCTCAGCCAGTTCATGAATTGCTAGGAAATCTTCGAAAGAATATAGAAACATTTTATCAGATTTATCATAAAAAAGTTACGATCAGTGCTGGAGCAGGCGATAGTTTTTATTCCATCAGAGATCTAAAAGATAGTGTAACAGAAGCAAAACATGCTCTAAATATGCTTCATATGTGTAAACGGACTGGACAATATAGAATGTATGAAGAAATGGGAATCTACCAGTTATTATTTTCAATCAAAGATGATAGTATATTAAAGAGGATCATAGAAGAGCAGATTGGAATTTTGCAGGTATACGATCAGGAAAATATATCGGATCTACTGACAACATTGGATGTGTATCTGCAGGAAGATTGTAATATCACAAATACCACGCAGAGATTATATGTACATAGAAACACCGTAAAATACAGAATCAATAGAATACAAGAATTATTGGGAAAAGATCTTCATGATGTCAATGTTCAGTTTAATCTGCGGCTGGCGTTTAAAATACGTAAATTTTTAGATCAGGAGCACTAAATAAAAAGGACGGTTCAAAAAACGATCGTCCTTTTTTGATACAGCAAAATAAGAAGTGTTTTGTCCACAGTGGACAAAAAGAATACCAAATCTTTAGAATATGTGGATATTTTTATAGGATATTAGCTGTGCTATCATTGAAACTGTTAAAAGAAATAACAAAAATGAAAGAATAAAAACGACCATCAAGGAGGCGGATAATATGAGTCATGAGTTTGTAATGCCAGGAAAAGTGATTACAGGAAAAGGTGCATTACAAGATGCAAAAAACGAATTTCAAACAGCCGGGAAAAAGGCTCTGATCGTATCTGGGAAGGTCATGGAACGCGTAGGAAATGTCAAAAAGGTCACAGAAATCTTAGATAAACTTGAGATAGAATATGCTATATACACAGAAATCACAGGAGAACCAACGGATGTCATGATCAATGGTGGAGCGAAGGTTTACATGGAAGAAGGATGTGATTTCCTGATTGGGATCGGTGGCGGTAGTCCATTAGATTCCATGAAAGCAATTGCAGTTCTAGCAGCAGAATCAGATAAAACAGTAGCAGATTTTATGGGAAAAGAAATCACAACACCACTTCCTAAAATGATCGCAATTCCAACAACCGCTGGAACAGGATCTGAGGCAACATGGTTTACTGTCATCACAGATACAAAAACAGATATCAAAATGTTATTAAAAGGGCCGGTATTGATGCCAGATGTAGCGATCGTGGACTATACATTTACACTCACAAGTCCGAAATCAGTTACAGCAGCACCAGGACTTGATGCATTAACACATGCGGTAGAAGGTTATACTTCAAAGAAAGCACAGCCACTGACAGATACATTTGCGATTTCGGCAATCAAGCGTATTTTCAAATACCTTCCGATCGCCTACAAAGACGGAGATAATGAAGAAGCCAGAGAACAGATGGCACTAGCAGCATTAGAAGCAGGCGTAGTCATTACCAATTCATCGGTAACGATCGTTCACGGAATGAGTCGTCCGATCGGAGCATTATTCCATGTTCCTCATGGAATGTCCAATGCGATACTGCTAAGTAAATGTCTGGCATTTGCAAAAGATGGAGCCATTGAGAGGTTTGCATTTTTAGGAAGAGCGATCGGAGTTGCAAAAGATACAGATTTTGATGTCGAGGCAGCAGATTCATTTATCAAAGCACTAGAAGATATCTGCAAAGAATGCGATATTCCGACACTTGAAGAATATGGAATCAATAAAGAAGAATTCATGAAAGTGATAGACAAAATGGCAGCAGATGCAATGGCAAGTGGCAGTCCATCAAACACAAGAAAAGAAGTTACCAAACAAGATATGATCAATATATATAAACAGCTATGGGAAGACTAACAGGAGGATATGATTATGAGAGAAATGAGCAAAGAAGAGATCAAAACATTAGACAAAGAACACGTACTTCATTCATGGTGTGTACAGGGAGCGCTAGATCCAACCGTTGTTGCCAAAGCAGAAGGAATTTATTTTTATGATATTGACGGAAATAAATATTATGATATGAGTTCTCAGCTGGTTAATTTAAATATTGGTTTTGGAAATGTAAAAGTAGCAGATGCGATCGCTGAACAGGCTCATAAGTTACCATTTATCGGGCCAGGATATTCAGTTGATGTAAAATCAGAACTAGCATCCAGGATCATCGAATTAGCACCTGATAACATGAGTAAAGTATTCTTTACATTGGGTGGAGCAGATGCCAACGAAAACGCATTAAAGATGGCAAGATTATACACAGGAAGAAACAAAGTATTCAGCCGTTATCGTTCCTATCATGGATCAACAATGGGAGCAGGAAACTTAACTGGTGAACCAAGAAGATTTAATTGTGAAAGTAATGGTGTATCAGGATATGTCAAATTTTTTGATCCATACATCTACCGTGAACCGATCGAATTCAAGAGTGAGGCAGAAGCAACAAAATATTATCTTGCCAAATTAAGGGAACAGATCATTTACGAGGATCCATACTCTATCGCAGCGATTGAATGTGAAACAATCACAGGATCTAATGGTTGTATTATCCCACCAGATGGATATCTTCAGGGAATCCGCGATATCTGTGACGAATTTGGAATTATGATGATCTGTGATGAAGTCATGATGGGGTGGGGAAGAACCGGAGAGATGTTTGCCTTTGAAAACTGGGATGTCAAACCAGATCTTGTAAGTTTCGCAAAAGGGATCACATGCGGATACGTCCCATTAGGAGGTGTCATCGTAGACAAGAAGATCGCAGATTATTTTGATGATCACAAATTAATGTGTGGATTAACCTATTCTGGACATCCACTTGCCTGTGCCGCAGGAATTGCAACTCTAGATGTATACAAAGAAGAAAAATTAGTAGAACGTTCCAAAGCGATGGGTAAGATTTTAGGACAGATTGAAGAAGAATTAAAGAGAAAACATCCATGTGTCGGAGATGTCAGATACAAAGGATTATTCTCTGCGATCGAATTAGTCAAAGACAAAGAAACAAAAGAACCATTAGTGGAATACAATAAAGATCCAGAAAATATCATGGGAGGAATTATTGGGGCACTGAAGAAAAAAGGATTCTCAACCTACAGCCACGAAAATAATATTATTGTGGCTCCACCATTGATCATTACAGAAACAGAACTTCGGGATGCTATGGCGATCATGGATCAAGTTTTAACTGACGTAGACGCAATGATCTAAACAAAATATTTTCAGAAATCTCTTTTTAACATAAAATACAATACATAAAACAAGAAAAATGGCATGTCTGTTTGAAAATGGATGTGTCATTTTTCACATGTAAAAACTATATGGAAAGATTTTATTTTTAGGATAAAAATGTTAAAATAGAAGCTATATAGTGTAAATAAATTAAGAATGGGAGGAACATATGAAAAAAGAGATCAAAAAAGGGATTTCTATGATACTTTCACTTGCGATGATCCTTACGATGAGTGGTGGATATCATGGGAAAAAAGTAAAGGCTGCAACAAAGACGGCAGTGAAGACGCAGTGTACAACGTATGAAGGAAAGAATATTCAGGCACAGAATTATACAGGAAAACAAAGTAATTATTATCAAGGCACGATGAAATCATATCTGACAGCGCTACAAGATGGATCATATATGCGAGTTCAATATGTCAGTGGATTAGGAAAATTACTAGTGGAGTATTATGATAAAGATTATAATCTGACAGATACAAAACAGATTAAAGAGGAGCTACCTATCTTTGGAGGATTCTATGCAACAGACAGCAATTATTATGTTGTAACAGGACAGGAGAATAGTGAAGAAAGCGATTCTAAAGAAGTATTTCGAATTACAAAATACGATACAAAATGGAATAAGTTAGGAACGGCATCATTGAAAGGAGCCAATACGACCACTCCATTTGGAGCAGGATCCTGTAGAATGGATGTATCTGGGAAATATCTGCTGATAAGAACATGTCACAGAATGTATAAAGATAGTAGTGGAACGGCGCATCAGGCAAATGTCACGATTCAGCTTGATATGGAAACTATGCAAATAACGGATTCTTATGCCAAAGTTATGAATATAAACTATGGTTACGTAAGTCATTCGTTTAATCAGTTTATTAAAACGGAAAACGGACATATTATTTCAGTAGATCATGGAGATGCCAACCCAAGATCCATCATTTTATTAAAATATAATACAGATTTCACAACAGGAAAATTTACACCACAACCCAATAGTACATGTACACAAATCCCGGTTATGGAATTTAAATATTTGGTATCAGACAAACAGAAAAATCCAACAGGAGCCAGTGTAGGTGGTTTCGAGATTTCAGATGACCATTATCTTGTAGCAGCAAATACAGTGAAACAGGACAAAAACTTTGATTCCTATAAAACAAGAAATGTATTTGTGGCAGCAGTTGATAAAAACACTTCAAAAGTAACAACACACTATCTGACAAATTACGATGAAGGAGAAGAAACAACAACAACTCCGCAGATGGTTAAGATCTCAGGAACCAGATTCATGGTTTTATGGACAAAGGGAGATCAAGTGTATACAGCAATCGTAGATAACAATGGACAGAAAGTAGGAGAGATTCAGCATTTCACAGGAAGTTTATCTGACTGTCAGCCAGTAATCTCTAATGGAAAAGTTGTCTGGTATACATGGAAAAATGGAGATATCAATTTCTATGATGTTAATACAACCGATTTAACAGATCATAATGTAACAGAAATTCATAATGGACATCAGTATGTGTATGACAAAGATTTAGATACGGATGATACGATCACGTTCCGTTGTAAAGAGTGTGGGGATATAAAAACTGAGAAGAAGATTACACTGGGTATGCTATACTGGAGAAATAGTGAAGAAACAGATGGATATTATAGTACAAGAGGAAATGGATGGAAACAGAAGACAGGAACAACAATGACATCCTCGATCAAGTATACGCCAACAAGTTCCGATGCGAATACAGAATTAGAAGTTACTTCTACGGATGAAAGTGTAATATACGTTGAAAAAGCAAGTGGAATCAATGTAAAATTGATTGCTAAGAAAGCAGGAACATCAACGGTAACGATCAAACCGAAATATAATCAGTCAAGTGTAAAAACATATAAGGTTACGGTATATGATCCATTGCAGATTGACAAATTAGAAGTAGAAGATGCCAATCCTAAAATAGGAGAAAAAGTTCAGTTATCTGCTGAAGCCCAAAATGGATCAGGAAATTTACAATATAAATTTTATGAAAAAAATGAAAATGGAGACCAGACAAAGATTCGGGACTATGCTTCAAAATCAACTTGTGAATGGACACCGACAACGCTTGGAAAGCATACAATTTATGTAGAAGTCAAAGATTCTGAAGGAAACATCGAAAAAAAATCACTGGAAAATGTTACAGTAGTTAAAAAACAAACGAAAATTCAGGATATTCATAAGACGTACTGTTATACCATCGGAGCAAAAGATCAGAAGATCGATCTAAAAGATTATCTTCCATCCGATATTTCCAATGCAACGTACGAAGCAAAGATTACGGATCCATCAGGTAATTTTGTATCCGAAGCAGATAAAACAAATACAAGCTACACCTACAATGTAAGTAAAGCAGGAAAAGCTGGAGATCAGGCCAAGATTCAATTTACGGTAAAAAGTGATAATTATGAAGACATGACTTTCAATGTCAACATCACATTAACAGATAAGATTTCCGTTACTCCAAAAGAAGGGGAAGAACCAGCAATTGAAGGAAACAATGAACTAACCTATGGACAGAAAATCTCAGACTTAAAATTAAATACAACGAAGGCAAAATTTATAGCAGAAGATGGAAGTGAAGTTACTGGGAAACTGGAATTTACAGATCCAGACAGGATTCCAACGGCAGGAACAAAATCAGCAGAATATACTTTTACACCAGACAAAGATCGATACAGAAGTTATACAGGAAGTGTAACAATCGCAGTGAAAAAAGCAACTCCACAATTGAGCAAGGTAACTGTGGATGAAATGATGTATGCGAAAGGAAAATGCAGAAAAGATCTTCATTTTGAACAAGGAAAAGCAACGGCAACTTATGATGGAGTGGAAAAAGAAGTTTCAGGTACATGGAGTTTGGAGAGTCCAAATAGTGTTTTATATGTAGGAAAAAGTACAATGACACTTATATTTACACCAGATGATCTAAACAATTATGAAAAAGCAACACAGAAAGTTGATGTTGTAGTAAATCTAAGATTATTAGCATCAAAAACCAAAGTATCTTGTGGAGACACCATTGATTTTTCAATCGATCCAGACACAATTGACAGTTCTCCGAATCGTACATATAAATTTTTCTATGTGGACGAAACAGGATATGAAAAAACGATCCAGGCATATTCCAAAGAAACAAAATGCCAATGGAAACCAATGGCAGCAGGAAAATATATGGTTTATGTTCAGGTAAATGGAAGAAATTATAAGACAGCGATCAAAGATATCGAAGTTTCCAAATTAAAAGCACCAGAGATTTCAGATATTACAAAAAAATATCCATATACATCAGAATCAGGTACGGAAAAAATCAATTTAACACAGCTGTTACCAGAAGATATTAAAATAAAAGACCAAAAGGAAGAGATTCAGGATGATCATAAAATTCTTGATGATCATGAGTTTTCAACTGCAAACAAACAGCATATATATTCTTATTGGGTAAATCAAACGGGAAAGATTGGAGATACAGCGACAATCCGTCTTACAATAGAGAGTGATAATTATGAAGATATTACCATTGTAATTAAAATTCATTTGACGGATCAGATCACAATAGAACCAAAAGAAGATTTAACAACAGATATTTTGAATAAAAATACCCTGACTTATGGAGAGAAAACTTCTTATATTGGATTGAAATCCACCCATGTAACTCTTGAAACAAAAGATGGAGAAAAAGTTTACGGAAGTCTTAAATTTAAAGATCCAGATGAGATACTAGAGCCAGGAAAAACAAAGATAGCATACGTATTTGTTCCTCAGAATAAGAAATATAAAGACTATGAAGGCAGTGTAATAGTCGATGTAGAAAAACAGAAACCAACATTATCTGGAACCAGTTTGAAAAGAATAAAATATGATCAACATAAGACAAAGAAAGATATTCCTTTAGAAAAATATGCAGCTGCATTGATCGGAGAAAAGATGCAAGCAGTATCAGGAACATGGATGATTGAGAAGGAAGATGAGAAATTACCTTTAGGAGATTATCAGGCCGTTGTTAAATTTATTCCAGATGATACAACACATTACACAACAGCTGAGATTGCTTTAACTGGTCAGACATTCATTGAACTGAGTACAGATATGGAAGGTGATTTGGCAAAAGTTGGAGATACCATACAGCTTTCTGCAGATCCAAAAGCTACGAATCTCCAATATAAATTCTACACAGAAGATAGTGAGGGAAATCAAGAAATCATTCAAGATTTTACATTCGATTCAGAATGTAAATGGGTACTGGAAAAAGAAGGAACTTGCACAATCTATGTTGAAGCAAAAGATGAGAATGGAAATACAACAACAGCAAGTGTAAAAGAAATTACGATCAATAAGAAAGAGGAAGAAAAACCACCAGTTAAGGATCCAGAATCAGGAGATCATGGGTCAGATAGTGGAGAACCAAGCAAACCAGGCTCAAGTGAAAGTGGAGAGCCAACGACAGGTAATGATCAAACAACAACAGAACAAAAACCAGATACAAATACAAACGGTAATGTTGACGTAAGCGTTAAGGCAAATCAAGTAGCAACAGTGAATGGAATTATCTATAAAGTTACAAAAATAGAAAATGCGAAAAACGCCCAGGTAACCATCACAAGTCTGGACAAAAAGAAATCATCTATTGTAATCCCAGACTACATCACGATCAATGGTGTAAAATGCAAAGTCATAACTATTAAAAAGAAAGCCTTATACAAAAGAACAAAACTAAAGAAACTAACAATCGGCAAGAACGTACAGACAATTGAAGATAATGCCTTCAATGGATGCAAAAACTTAAAATCTATCACGATCAAATCCACAGTACTTAAGAAAGTAGGAAAGAATGCGATCAAAGGAATCCACAAAAAAGCCGTGATCAAAGTGCCAAAGAAACAGTATAAGAAATATAAGAAACTGTTTGGAAAGAAGAGTGGATTTAAGAAGCCGATGAAATTGAAGAAATAAGATGAAGTAGAAAAATAGCTAGAATAATCAACCAGGGGATATATGATAATTATTATCATATATCCCCATTGATTTTTTCACCCAAATCTAGTATCATAAATACCAGTTAGACAACACTAACTAAAACGTGAATGAATCATGTGGACTCCTCGATTGAGATCAACACCTGCAACAAAACGATCTCAAACTGGAAGCTTACCCTTCTTCCAGCGAGGAGTACTGCTATGTAAAGGGAAAGGAGTTACATTCGAAATGAATTATTTAGAAATTGAAAAGGTAGTCGGAAGAGAAATCCTAGATTCCAGAGGAAATCCAACAGTAGAAGCTGAGATCACATTAGTCGATGGAACAGTTGCAAGAGGAACAGCTCCAAGTGGTGCATCTACAGGAGAATTCGAGGCACTGGAATTAAGAGACGGAGATAAAGAAAGATATTTAGGAAAAGGTGTTACAAAGGCCGTAGAAAATATCAATACAAAGATCAGTGATGTAATCATCGGATTAGATGCTTCTGATACATATGCAGTAGATAAAGCAATGATTGATGCAGATGGAACAGCTGATAAATCGAACTTCGGAGCAAATGCAATCTTAGCTGTATCGATCGCAGCAGCAAGAGCAGCAGCTACATCTCTTGAAGTACCTCTATACAGATTCTTAGGTGGAGTATCTGGAAACAGACTTCCAGTACCAATGATGAACATCGTAAATGGTGGATGTCATGCATTATCATCAGGACTTGATGTACAGGAATTCATGATCATGCCAGTCGGAGCGCCATCATTCAAAGAATGTTTAAGATGGTGTGCAGAAGTATTCCATGCATTAGCAGCAATCTTAAAAGAAAGAGGGCTTGCTACATCCGTAGGTGATGAAGGTGGATTCGCACCAGCATTAAAATCAGATGAAGAAGCCATCGAAACAATCTTAGAAGCAGTGAAAAAGGCAGGATACGAGCCAGGAAAAGACTTTAAGATCGCTATGGACGCTGCATCTTCAGAATGGAAGAGCGAAAAAGGTAAAGGATATTACAAACTGCCAAAAGCAGGAACAGAATACACAGCAGAAGAACTGATCGAGCATTGGGCTGCATTATGTGAGAAATACCCAATCATCTCTATTGAAGATGGATTAGATG